>Ga0123342_1004191_pt1 | contig 22304 bp, 12 predicted proteins | sample Turbeawhitnodule_FD_89960 | JGI IMG/M metagenome (GOLD analysis project Ga0123342, IMG submission 89960) | Root nodule microbial communities of legume samples collected from Mexico - Turtle bean Mexico white nodule | ecosystem: Host-associated > Plants > Roots > Nodule | place: Mexico: Nepantla... | reverse complement strand
CAATCGGTTGTTTTGGTTTTGACAGCTCAACCATTTGAAAAACAGTTTTCAACCTTTTCTAAAAACACCTAAGTATAAAACAATCGGTTGTTTCGACAAAACAACAGGTTGTTTTTCACTTAGTTTAAAAAACACTTTTCTTTTAATTCTACCCCAGAACCTATCTAAAAGACAGCTCAACAACATCAAGCACATGTAACCTTTCATCAACCTTCAAAGGGTTTGGATTCTTCAAAGCTTGAACCCACTTGGTTCAACAAAGATCACACAGGAAATTTATACTACTTCACTCTTAACCAAGAGATACATCCAGTACTCAGAAACCTCTTAGCAATCCACTAAGCAATAAAAAAAAAACTTGATTACAAACCACACACCAAAGAGGTGATCTTGAATCCTTAAAGTACACACACCTCCTTTAGCTAACAATACACCACATATCAGAACACCTTCTAGATCTGCACACACCAGTCTTTACAAAATTACAGAGATCAAGAGAGAAAAGAAATGATCACACTTGATACAATCAAAAGATTGAATTGAAAAATACAAAGCAATCCTATTTCACTCTTTAAAAGAATCCAAAGCTTAAAGCAATCTTGGAGAAAACTGATTTGAAAGGTATAATTTGATTTCATAACAACTAGAAGCGTATAATAGATTTTTTATACTCCAAAAAGCTGTTAAAAACATTTAATGCAAGAGCCAAATCAGTTTTGAATCATTTAAGACATATTTAACAAACTTAACAGATTCTATTAAGAATTTTTAAAAATCAATCAGTTGATTTCTCAAATCAACCGGTTGAATTGGTTTGACAACAAAGCCAAACAAAGTCAAGCTTTTCAAATCCTTTTCAAAAACCACTAAGTGTAAAACAACCGATTGAAATGAAAAAAGAACTGGTTGTTTTTCCACTTCCTTAGAAAACATTATTTTTTTCAAAAGATCTTGATTAAAACAAGTTTGGATCATAACAAAGAGTGGATTTAAAAATTCAAACTACCCAGAACACACACAAGCAACACCTAGCCCTTCAAGCAATTTTGTCATAAACAAACCTTAAAGTAGGGGTAAAATCGGTTATTGTTTAAGACCTGCGGTTGTACAACAGTACCATTCGGTTGAATTGAGAATTCTGCCTCCAACCTTTAAATCGCACTCAAGACATTATGAAAGTGACGGGAAACTGTTTCTCCAAACCGATGAAAGAAGAATGAAACACTTCGACTCTTCATATTATGTTCAATAATGTGGAGAAATTTGGAAACTTGTTCTTCCACGATTGATCAATATGCATCTTTAACAAGTCTGGTTTCCCTTATTCATTGACATAATTGAAAGAATGTTTCTTGTCTCATGCGAATAATGTCACAACAACATTCAATGTGCACCTATTACTCCATCAATTGTTGTCTGCGATGCCCTTTTTGTGGTTGGAACTTGGTAATAGAGTTCGTCGTAGTACGTATCATACATAACAAATTCAATCCAAAAACAATCATACAAAGGATCATCACTGATGCATCTTAAGTATTTTTTTTTAATTTTTTTTTGTATTTGTGCAATTAAATTCATGTTCGCAAAACTAAGATCGTTATAAATTTCAACTGTGTCCTCAAAATCTGTCATTTCTACCTCATCAAAATGTCTCGTAGAATTCATATCGTTATCCATCTAATGTTTAGCTTTTCATTGACAACCATAATTACGAGTAAGTGTCTCTACAACATTTTTCTTACAATTACAACCACAAATACGATTATCGTTTCGGTGTAAAACTACACCACTACAGTTACCCTAAAAACTAATTATAATAACTAAATAACAAATTACATAAATATTTTTAATTTAAAATTACTCCATGATTTCAATTCTATAATATAAAAAAGTCATATAAATATTTATAAATAAAAAAAAATCAATATAAAAATGGATTCTGGTTAATAAAATAAAAAATAATAATTAGTCAAATTTTTTAATGTAAGTTACTCTATCGGTTCAATTATGATTAATAATAAAAATTAATATAAGTATTTATAATTTTAAAATTTGAATATTAAAATGGACTCTACCACAAACTTAATCAAATTAATCAATTGTAAAATAAATTAACTAAATTAAATACATAATAAATAAAGACATAATAAATAAAGACATGAATAAACTCATGAATACAATAAAAATAAACATAATATAAATTTCAAACAAAAGTTACCTCTGGAAAAGAACACAAGAATATTATGGATGAAGATGAAGTTGTGCGTCAAGAATTTCCATCAACAAAAGACCTAAAAACACCTACATCAAATTAAAAAACCAAAGAAAAATTTATCAAAAAACTGAAACTGAAAAATTTGAAAAAAATAAGAACATAATTGATTATGTTTTACCTTAAAAAAAAACAATATAACCGATTATTTACAATTTTCACGAGCCTAATCGACTATGTCTTGCCTTCGAAAACAAACATAATAGATTATAAAAACAATTTTAACAGCATAATCAATTATGCTCCCATTAACACTCAAAATATATGCTACAAAAAATAGAAGGTAATTGATTATGCCTTTTGCTTAATCGATTATGAATTGTTTTGTAGGACTTAATTGATTGTGTATGATGTGTTTTTACAAGGTTAATCGATTAGGGTGTGTGTAAAATGTAAAACATACCTAACCTGACTTGGAAGATGAAATTGGCACACCTCACTTAACACCATCTCCAACAATTATCACTCGCACTCTACTCACTCTCCAAACGAAAATAGTCAAGCAATAATACAAATACAAATGCAATGTTCACGATAATCTTAGGTTACATAAATAACTCGTGATATGTGTTATATTAATGAACTTCACCTAGACCTAAGCATTGCATTTAAGATAGTCAACAAGATTCTCTGTGTCAAATTTAAGAATCTTTGTATGGAATAAATTTGTGTATGCATGCAGTGTATGATCAACCCAGGTAAGAAAAGTTGAAAGAATAAAAGGGGCACAAACTTAATAACACAAAGTGTATCCAAACTTAATATCATCCACTTTCGCGCTCTCCCATCGTTGCATACTCATTTATCCAAGCAAGGTGTATCCTCACTTCCGTCTGCAACAACAGTGCACCCCTGATCCAAAAATAGTGTAATAGATGATAGGTGGTTATTACTATGTCAACACTAATTAGTCTATTTTATTTTCATCATTAGTGTATATCTTTCTCTTATCATATCTCTTATTCTAATTATTTATACTAGTGAAAACATGATGTGGTTGCTTACACAATCTTTTTATAAATAAAAGGACATATTTGTTATTACTTATAATTACTTTATGTGATTTTTTTATTATATAATGAAAAAAATAATTAAATACATTATTTATTATACATTTTATTGTATTGAAGTAATGTTGTAATATATATAAAAGTTTAATTATATAGAATCAAACATTCTAAACACGTGCCGTGTATACAAGATGTGAGTAGTCAGTTTCCGCTGTAGGTTAATTTCTTTTATATATTTACTTTTTTTTACTTCACTATGCTTTTATTTTATTTTATTTTCATAGTTTTAATTAATGTCAAATTTATATTGTGATTTAAAAATATTATTAAAGAAAAAATAGGGAAATAGTTTGTATGCACATGAAATTATACATGAATATAGAATTGTTAAGGGTAAAATAATAATAATTTGTGTACTAGAGAAATCCTCATTATATATATATTATTATAAATTATTATGGGTAAAATAAGGAAAACAATTTATGTACATTATATGGTAAAATTCCTACTTATATTTTTATAAATATAAAATTATTATGAGTAAAATAGAAAAAAATGTAAATAAAAATTAGAGAATCCCATATATATTTTTATAGACAATCTTATTTCAGCTCTTTGTCTTATATTAGTATCTACCAATGTTTTTCCTAAAGAATGGAAACAAAGTTTACCTAATATAGGCATCACACACTGAAATGAGGTAGGTCTTTCTGTCTGTAGTGTTTTCTTAAATGTTCTTTGGCCACAATAAGAGGGATTTAATAAGATGAGTTAGGTTTGCGGTCCATAAGCAATGGTGGAATGCACCTTATATAACATACTTTGACCAACTTATAAATAATAATAATTATAACAATGCATGATATCACTTTTAAGGGAGCGGCGGAAGAAACTTCCACCACCACCACCACCAAAGTGTGTCCACCTTATGCTTTGAACTTTATACTTTTATATGTATATATTAACTGATGATGATAACTGTACGTATAGGCATATATATTTTCCTAAGTGTTTTGTCAGTTTATGGAAGCTTCTGTGTTGATAATCTTTTTATATATATCAGCTCAAGATTCTTTTCTCAAGAAAACAAAGCTTCTTCCTGGTTATATATGGAGACAATGGTGTTGCATTGATTCATCATGTTTTCTTCTCCTACATTTTTTGTCAATAATATTAATTTCTAGCTAGAGTTTATAATTAAAAATATGTAATTTAAAAAAAAATGGCACTTGTCATATATAGAAATTAGTTTACGAGAGATAATTCATTACATTCCCAAGACTGGTTTCTAGACATGATTAATTTTATATATATTTCACAAACAATTTCTGGAATGTATAAATCTTCTGGAAAATAATTTTCAAACAACACTAACTTGCATTTCGAAAATTCGTTTTTATAATACATTTGAAAAATCTAGACTTTAATAAATTGGTTAATATAAAAACATCAAAACTATCAGATGAAGAGAAGATACGGATAATTCTTTGAAACCATCAAATGGATAAGGAAAATGGTTGGCAAGGTGAAAATATGAAGATATTGACGTTGAGAGGGAAACAAAGAAGATGAATAATGCATAATTGGGAATAAAAGAGTAAGAGTGTTCCCTCAATATGAAAACAAAAATTAAGGTACAAATAAAACTCCTTTCTTCCAATAATTAATTAGACAACTCAAGTTCTTACCAAAAAAGACAACCCAAGTGAAATTTTGGGCTTGCACTTTTTCTGTATTTTTGTTGTACCTACAAACATTTTTGTCTGGGCTTTGCCATTTTCACTCTTCTTTTTTTGTTGTCAAAACAGGAGACTGCTTCTTCTTGCACCTTGATATGTTTTTCACACCCATAACGAGTATTGTCCTCCAATAAAAATAAATAAAACCATAAAGCCTCAAATAGTGTTTCACCTTCTTCCTTTTTCTATTTTGTCTATAGGGACACTCTCAAAGTCCATTTGTAAAAGGAAAAATAATTTAAAAAGATAAACAAAGCTAGATCTCAAAGATAGTTATGAGAAATCCACAATTTCTATCGCAAACATCTCTCAAGAGTAACCTGACGGTTGAACCCTAATGAGGATTGACATCAACAACAACGTCTTCTGCGGCAGAGCTCCTGGGAGGTAACCCCGCATGTACACCAACATCTCCTTCTCCACTTGCATTGCTTCACTCTCCTATCCATTCGTGGTGATTCCCACCAAAAACACTAAATAAATCAAATATCCAATTTCGAAATACCTTTCAAATGAGCCAATTTATAAGTCATATGGTACAAATTTTAATTTAAAATGTAATTCTTCACGCATTAAATAACTTTTGGATTTCTCAATCCAAAAGTCAACTTAATTACTAAATTCTTCATACCCGATTCGCATATAATCCGTATCATAATTTAGAGTTTATGTACTTTTTAGATTCGCATATTTGAAACTCAAACATTTCATATTAAATCATCTAAAACATAACATTGCATTAAATCTGAAAATACCACAGTAATCTAAAATCTTTTTCCACATCCACAAAAAAAATTTCAAATTTGCCAATAAAAAAAATACATCAACTCTAAAATATGTTACAAATTATATAATTCAAAAATTCAATTTCACAATAAAAATACAAAATATACAGAGAAATATATATCATAACCAAAACTTCAAATATTTTAATTTTTTATATATAAAGGAATATTTGTAAAATTATAAAACTTATGAGGTGTCACGAAAATATACGGGAGTGCAGAGCATTATCGTCACAGAAATATATTTTTGTTATGTAATATATAAACAAGATATATGTGTTTCTATTTATTAAACTGTGTACTGACTGTGCATAAATAAACACCATTCATACTTAATAAAATGTTTTCATTATATATAAGATACATGCATAACTGTACCAAAAAAACAACTTCGCTATCCACAGTATATAGAAGTATAATTTTGTTATTTTAAGAACTTTGAAACACAGAGAGACAAACACACTTTTGTTGTTTTTGGGGGTAAAATACAGTTGTTTTTGGGGGTAAAATACAGATATAAAACACATTTTCGAGAGGAAAAGAAAAGTTACCTAAAAGAGAAATAAAAGTGATGGTAGATAATATTGACATAAGTAAGTAACCTTCAAAATTGAAATTGTTTATTCTAAAACTGATATAAACCGTCACAAAGCCTTTTGTTTATTCCCTTTCAATACAATATTAAGAATAACGAATTGGTAAAATGATACCTATTATATCACTGTTAATATTTTATTCTCCAAAAATAATAGTTTTAAAAGGCTATATATATCAACACACAAAAGAGTACCACTTCAACTTTCACTTACCTTATATTATTTATTACAGTATATATTTTCATATATATTTTTATTGATTAACATCATTATCAAATAAACCTTTATTAATTTTTTCTTATATTTTATAGATATATAGATTTTTTTTTATTAAAATCCACTACCTAGTTTACTAAACATAAACTGTTCTACTTCATCAATAACTCAATCAAAGATCTTCAAATTTTGGTAAGAATAATAATCATCCTATTAAGATATTTACAATTATAATAACTTGAACCCTATCAAAATTGTTATATTAGTACTGTTGTTTTAACACTATCAAAATTATATTAATACGAATACCAATATAGATTTAAGGTATCAAAATCTTAAAACCCAATAATATTTTTCCTATATTTTTGTATGGAAATAGAAAAAAAATAAAGTCCTCACTATTGATGTTTGGATAAAGTATGAGTGAGTAGAGGTCAAATATAATAAATTTATATTTCGTAGTAAACAAATCTATAGACTACACATCTTTAATTTGATTGGATATTATATCGAGTCAGCTTAAAAATAAGTATTTTTTAAATTTAAACCATTTAATAAAATTAATTTTAATATTAATTAGTGAAAGTATTTATTAACATAATTATCTATACTTATATATATGAAGGGATTCTCTAACTATTTGGTGTACACAAATTTATTTTTATTTTATCTTTATTAATATTTTATTTTATTAATTTGTTTTGATTATTTTGTCATTTTGTAATTTCAACAATAGTTTTAAATTTTTATTTTTATTTATTTATTGTCACTTGACGGTCGTTAGATGTGGCCATGTTATTTGAAGAGTAGAAAAATTGGTAAGTTACTATTTTAGACTATTTTTTTAATTATTATTATATAGTTTTGAATTTATAAATTTTGTAATTGACTTTAAATTGATTGTTTTTAAGCTGATTGATTATGGTATATTTTTTTTTATTACTTTTTTAATTTTTAATTTAATTTAAATTAATCACGAAATTTTGAGTTTTGACTTATTTTGGAAACTGCTTCTTTATTTTAAATTGATTTTCTTTATTTTAAAAATTAAAGATATTTATAAATTTACCATATATAACTACTGTACCGTCCGGTCATCGAGCGTTGACCGGCCTAGGGCATTGACCAAAGTCAACATGATGGGACCTCGAAGGTGGGATCCCTAAAAAGTACAGCAGGATAAGAGAGTGTCTCCTTACACTCACAAGCGAGGACGACCGTGGAGGGGGCGACATAGAGGCAAGGCATGGAGGTCTCGGGTCTCGACACCTCAACAGTAAAGATAGACAAAGAAATGTGGTTTTCAAGCCACACCCCCAGTTACCAGTAGGGAGAGACCCAACTCACGAGGGATCCGTGCATGGGATGTAGGGACGCGGTAATACGCACCACCATTAAAGAGCCATTAGGACAGAGATGACCCGAGAGAGGGTCACGTCCCAGAGGGTGATCTGCATGCATGGCACGTGAGGAAGGCAGGGGACTCCCAGGACGAATGACTCAGAGATTTGGTGCATGAGTTGACACCCAAGCAGTCATCCCACGCCAGTTGCACTACGGCAGGGCAGTCTTATACACTGGACAAGCCTAAGTCTGGGTGTTAGTGTCGCTAAGACGCGCCTACAAAATGCTTAAGTCATAGCTAAACAGGAGGGCAATAACACCAAAGGTATATAAGGCTGACAACAGACATAACTAAGGTACGTTTTGACATTTTACAAAAAACACTCTACACTTTCATTAATGAAGTTACGCATTTTTGAGAGTGAACAGGGTGAGAAAGAACACACAGTGATCTAAGAGTGATAGTTTGGTGTTCATTGCCCGAGATACTAACTTGACCGTCGGAGTGCAAACGGCCGCGAGGGCACCCTTTGTTTCTTTGTTTTCAGGTGTTTCCACTGGAGGAAGGAAACGTGGGAGCGAAGGGTTCTTGGAAGCGAAGTCAACAGAAACGCACGAAGACGTTAGGTCAACCGGCGGAAACAACTACTATGTTTCCTTCACAATATATCAGTAGGTGCACTTAGATAATTTTTGTGTCTTCTTATGTATATTTATATTTATTAAAATGTACTATAAATTTATATTATTAATATAAGTGTGCTAATAATTACATTATTTATTTAAATTTTAATATTAAATATAAATATATCTATGTTTATATATAAATGAGATTCTCCTTTTTAACTCTCTCAATTCTTTTCTTATTTTATCTTCATATCAATATTTGATTTTATTTCACTATCATGCATTGCATAATTTCTTATTTTTTCTAAAACATTTAGTATGAGCGCTTTGAATTGAAAGAGATATAAAAGAGTGGATGTTTTGAATATTTCAATCATTTTCTATTTTTTTGTCATATGTCCATCTCTCTTAAAATTTATAATTTTCATCTCTACTTATTATTTAGTTTAGTTGACATCTTTTATTAAATTTTTAATATTAGACATAATTATATATAAATGATAAAAATAAAAAATACGAATATACACACTATTTTAGTTTAATTGACATCTTTATTTTATTTTTGATATTAAATATAATTATATATAAATAATAAAAATAAAAAAATTACAAGCATAATAACGTCTATATTTTCACTAATATAAATAATAAAAAAAAATATTTTTTGGATAAACAGACATTCTCGTGACTATGTTACCGCTACTTGTTTTATAAAAGAAATCAATCCATAAATTAACTATCTAACTTAAACTTTGACCTAAATAAGTAGAATCAAAATAATTACATTTAATTTAATTCAATGTTTTACGGACTTTTATAACTGAAGCAAAAATTCATTTTAAAAGTTGTAAGTTTCAACCTAATAGAGTCCTGGTTCTTTTTTATCATTGAGATGTGTTTATTATTATTTATTGCCACATTTTTTAAGAAGACAGTTCACCCACCGGGTAAGAGTAACTGGCAGCGGCAATCTATTCCGCACGATTTACACGCGCGTGAAAACTACGCGGTCGCGAGCCGGTGACATTCTGATCCAAACTTTCCATAGGTAACCGGTAACCTGCTCTGTCATGATGTGGAACTTGGAGGGATCTTCTTCCGTTTTCGTTCTCGGATCCCAAGACCACATTACGTGCACTATCAGCACATCATGGCTATAATCTAACGGTCCCGCTCACCAGGCAATGAATCATTCTCTCACCTCTTCCTCTTCCTTCTCCTCTTCTTCCTCCACTACATCTTCGTCCTGGTTCTTCGGAATCGTTCGACCCGGTCGTTCAAGGAGTTTGAAAATGTCCACTAACTCCCCCGCCGTCGCTGCCTCCACCGAGTCCGCCGACCCTGTCGTCCGCAGAAATCAGTTCCGAGGAGTTCTTTTCAAGTACGGTCCCAAGCCTATTCAGGTCCGTTACCTTCTTGCTTCTTTTTTATGCGTATACATATGACTTTCTTTTTTATTATTTCGATTTTATCTTCTATTCAATATTATTAATATCGCACCTACTCTTCTACATTGTATTCGACCTTCGAGATCTCTGATTTCTTCGAAAGAAAGAAAAATAGTAATTATCAATGAGTGTGCTACGTAAGCGTTAGTGTTTTCGTGTCTTTCAGTATCGTGTTTTTTCCTTCGTGAATCTCGCGCCTGAGTTGCCATTGTTCAGTTTCTGTCACTGTATCTTTACTTTTCAATTCCTCTTTTGCTTTGTTTATGCTTTCTGGTTTTCTTGGAGGGCATTATGATAGTTTTTTTTTGCAGGTTGCCTTTAAGACTGGCGATTTCAAGCGGCAAGTCATTTTTATTGGTGGATTGACCGATGGTTTTCTTGCTACTTCGTACGTATCATACTGCTCGATTATTTCAAAGCTATTAAGCTGTGTTGTCTTTCATCATCTGACCTAGAATGGTTTTATAACTTATGACTGTTGGATTGGTAATTTCTTAAATTAAATATATTATGTAAAATAAAAAACATTGACTATATTCCATAGATGAGAATAGGAACAGCAGTGATTTTTCAAGCCAATGAATTCTGAGTATTAAAAGAAGAAAAAAAGCTGTGGGATTCCTTGAAATCATTTTCAAGCACGTCAATATATAGTTGTGAAAAAATACTATGCTCCAGTAGTATTAGAAGAAATACAAAATTAGCAGTCGGATACGCTTGGTAGATGAGTGGTGTCATAGAATTTTTCGAGCTTTTGAGTAGAATTGTTCAGAAATATATCTCTTCTATGTGTTGGTCTACATGATTGATGTTTGTTTCCCTCCCCTCCAATGCATTCAAATTGTTTCATTTGATCGCTCTTTCATTCTGGGCTTCAGTCTCGTTTTCCTTGGAAGTAGAATACTATTTCATCTTTTTAAATCTAATGTTTTTAAAGCCAAATTCTTCTCCCTCTAGGTTCGATTGATAATACCTAATGTTCTTTTAAGTGTTGTGTTCTGTGATCGCCTTGGGTTTCTTTGCTTAAAACCCTATCTAGTATTTCTAAGTATTTGATGACTGACATGATTGAGATAAGCGTGCTTGTGGAAAGTAAGTTCCTGCAATCGTATAAAATGAGAGCTTATTCATAAGTTTGGCTTTGAAACTTACCGAAATGAGCTTAAAAAGCTAATAGGAAATCATAATCCACTTTCATAAGATCAAACGTGCTTTTCCATTTTCCCTACAAATATAAGGGAGGAAATGGTGGAATGAATTAAAATGCCGGTTTTAAGGAAGTGCTTGCAGATATTTATTATTACCCTTTTTCCATTTCTTTGTCATTTTCGTCTGACTGTAGTAACTTGGAAATAGCAATTTGCTAATAGCTACCAACAATTTAATTACTTTATTTAGATTTATATTTTTCTCTACCTATTTTAATGAAGAAGCTCTATAGAATAAAAAATTAATCAATTTGTATGCAGTTGTTTCTTTTGTAAATTTATTTTGTGTGGCAATTTTTCTATAATTATAAATTGGTTTCTTTAAAATAACTATTGGAGCACTTAAATATAATTCTTTATAAATTTCCAAATTTATTATTTTAATCCTATTCCATTGTGTTGCAACAACTTATTTTTAAATTGATTTATGATTTTTTTTTCATTTAAAGATCAATGTGCTAGAAGTTGGTATTGTTATTAGTTTATCTAATAATAGAAAATTTATACTGGTCTCTACACATTTTTTTAAGATCCACCCGAAGATGCAAAGCTTAGGATAGTGTCTATCTGACATCCATTTTCTTCATCTTCTTGTAGATACTTGGAACCTTTGGCAATTGCTCTGGACCGTGAGAATTGGTCATTAGTTCAATTTCTTATGTCATCTTCTTACAGTGGATATGGCACCTCCAGTTTGCAACAAGTAATCAGTTAAAATTTTAATTCCCAGTGATGCTGTGCTGTTACAGGTTGCTGTGAAGTATTTATAACACATTCTATCAAATAGATTTTGCCTATTAATTTTACATGATTAGCTCAAAATTGTGGAAATTATCAATACAATAGTAAACCACCATATAATTCCACTAACACAAAAGACAAGAAATTGTGTTACTTTAGCAGTGAAATGCCTTTTTCCTTTGATATAGTGAGCTTAGTGTTTGCAGAAAGCATCTCCTTACAGTGAGCAATATGAATCAAGCATTGATCTTGTGAAAGAGAACTCTGTTTTTTGTTTAATAATCCAAAAGAACAAATGACAACATTATGGACTTTTTCATCAGATATTTAGAAGTAATTTATTTTACTGTTAAATTAGTGTGACCTCTGACATTACCTCACCCAACAATATCCTCAGAATTTAGTTGTTTTGTTAAATATGGCAAACTAAGGATCCTAATTCCTAGGAGTCCAGGAGCCTTAAATTTGTTACTGCAGCCTTGAATAACATATTTTAAATATATATGTACCTCAGTATTTTGCCGTTCTCAAGATATAATGTGTTTTTAAAAATATATTATATATTCATTCTTATGATGCAATGTTAATATTTCTATCTGATCGACAAGGATGGTTATCTTGATTCTTAAGCTTGTTAATTTTATGTTGTAGGATGCTAAGGAGCTGGATCAGCTCATTAATTATTTAATTAACAAAGAGGACTCTGAAGGCGTGGCATTGCTAGGGCATAGTACTGGCTGCCAGGTTATATGCTATTTCAAGTGCTAACTATACTTCTACTTCCATTGCTGCTGTTATTCAAAGTGAAAATTAAATTTGTTCTTGTTCTTTTTTGACATTTTATTTAGGATATTGTGCATTACATGGGCACAAATTATGCTTGCTCCCGAGCAGTTCGTGCTGCCATCTTTCAGGTACACACTGATAGTGGGTCAGTTGTGAACTTCCTTCTTCCATTTTTTTTTTTCTTCTGCATGTTTTTTGTAAAATGGTAGCCTAATTTAATTTGGTGCAATTATGCCCCTCAGATGAACTTTTACAGTTAGGGGTCTTATTCTTCTAATTGTCATGTTTTCAGATGAGACTAGTGGCCCAATTAACCTGATTTAGGTTGATATCTTAACGTGCCTAAGGTCATAAGGATATATTGAAAAGGGTTTGAGTCATTTGATGGTATTTAGGAGCCTACAATCTGAAATAACTTTCCTTTTTTCTCCTAAAATCTTCAGAATATTTGTACAAAGATTAATAACATGTTTTTGAAAATGAATTATGTTTGTTACATGTTTTCATCCAAACTGAACTCTTCCATTGCCACCAGGAATTATGTTTGCATAAACTAGCAATTATTATATTTGAAGTTTTAAATACTGAAATCATTGAAAGGAAACGGCATCAATATGTTTAAGTATAAAGATAGTTATATGAATGTGAACATAAATGGTTGCTTTAGTATACTAAAATCTATGTTAACGTATTATTGAGAAACTGATATAAACAGTCGCAAAGACTTTTGTTTATTCCCTTTCACTAAACACTGTTGCATTACGATTTCCATTCACCTGTATTGTTGATGAACTGATAACTTCATCTCCTCACCTCGATTTGCATTGTATATATGATGTAACACATACATGAATGATGCTACTAACCTTTTTGTTCATTTGTATTTAACTTTAGTATGATCAGCACATCACTAGTGATTAGAAAGTTAATATTAGAACCAGCTATAGAAATATATGGGATGTTTTATAGCATATATGGGAATATTGATGTCAGCTTTCTCATTCGTATAACTAATAATCATAATGTTGATAACTACTCCAGATAATGTAATTGTTAACTAATCAACATGCCTGGACCTAATTGTGGATTTGAGCTTGAACTGGTGTAAGCTTTATTTTATCTCCAATGCTCAAGTAGTGATGCATAGAACATAACCTGCATAAGGTGGGGGGTTAACAACATAACAAATGGTTTGTAGTCATCATGTGGACTTTTTGTATTACAGTACCTGCTACATGCTTTGAGAAGTCCACCAAGGCAAATTCAACTAATTCCATTATTTTTAATGAGTATAATATGTAATGTTTAAATATATTGATATTTGATACTATTAGGTGTAAGATATATTTTAGGAACTATATAATAATTAATTACACATTAGAGTTATATCAATTATTTTGTTTTAATTTATTATTTTAATTAAATGATGATTTAATTGTTATGATTGCCTTGTAGAATTTCTAATATTTATTGAATAATGCTCTATTAACAAACATATATCTATGATTGAAATGCCAGTTTTAAAACCAAAAGAAGAAAGTGGACGTTTTGTTTGATCAATATCAAAATAATATCATTTTATCCCATCTGTTTGACTGAATGTTTAATTTTCTATATCTATTTAATTTGTTTAGGCTCCTGTCAGTGATAGGGAATATCAAGCCACACTCCCTCACACAGCTTCTATGATTGACTTGGCTGCTAAGATGATAAGCGAAGGACGAGGTTTAGAGTTAATGCCAAGGGAAGCAGATCCTAGTTCCCCGATAACTGCCTATAGGTGAGTACAGAATTATTGTCAGAGCACCACCAACACGGAGACAAACTTGATATTAGTCAATAGGTTAAGATTTACAATTAAGATTGATTCCTAAGATGCATTGTTTGGAAACTAGGATGTTATTCAATTGTAAAATAATCTTTGCCCATCAACTATCAGACCAAAGGGGTTTGTATAGAGTAATTCTTAGATTGTCATGGTCTACCACATAGTCTTTTTAGCATTTTTATCATTATTTGATGTATGCAAAGAAATGGTCATCACACTCTTGCACACGTCAATAACATTTGAATTCCTATGGTAGTAGAGCTGCTTACCAAAGAATTATTTGTTAGTATTTAAGCCTTTGAATTTTTGAAATGCCTATTATTTCATTAGTATATCAATTTCTTAATTTATGGCAGTACAAATTTATTTATATGACATTCTGATAGGAACTAAGTTTACTACGGAATTAATTGGGAAAATTATAGAGAACAGTGTTCAGGATACTTGAAGGAGTATATATGAGAAAAAGAGCTTGAGAGATCTTAATTTAGATATCTCTACTGATTTTGATTCATACACACACACACACATATATATATATGTATGTATGCATGCATATGTAAGGGTCAGTGGCTTACAACCAAAGCTCAAGGAAGGAAAGAAAAATATAATAGAGTTTACCCTAGGATTTTAGGTTGCAAAGTAAGAAAAAATAATAGAGTTTGCCCTAGGATTTTAGGTTGCAGATCGATACAACATAAAACAACCTCTGTTTGGAAGATAATAAACTATTCTAACAAGGATACAAAAGGAAAAGGCAATAGAGTTGAGAATACAGAAATCAAAGGAGATAAACTTCCCTGCCCTATGGCAAATCAGAGCCACCCAAACTAGCAGGTTGATTTCCTACCTACCTTTCAGTTCCTTCCTTGTCCTTGTGCTCAACCTCTAACTTTATGTCAATGCTTCCCATACTGGCCATGTACTCAAATTTGTTACAACATATGTAAATATGTTTTTGCCCTTACCCATGTTTGAGTTCCTACACATTTGATTCGTTTACTTATTTGGGGCCGATCCCTTCAAAGAATGATGTTGTGTGCATATTTATTAGGTTACCCAGAGATAAAATTGGAGTTTTTCAAAAAGAGAAAATGAATTACTTAATTAGACAAAGGAAATGGGAAAATACTTGTGTATTGTTTGTTGAATTACAAAGAATAAAGGAGAGCATTCTGCCCCCATAGGCTACCCTTCACAAAGGGTTCTACAACAAACCTGATGCTCATTTACTAAATGCTAACAAGTCTGAATGCTCAATCTACACCTCTTTTTATTTAAGCTAATTCAGTTTCTACAACTTTAGGTGTCTAACTATTTAACTAACTACTCTGGCTTCATTAGTGTCATCCCATCTTATCATCAACTATGGAATGTGGAATTGGGTTCTGATATCAGTGCACCCAAAGATCCTTTGATTCACCCTAGCTAGCTGTCATGGTTGTCCACCCCTTTTATGCCACTAGTTGCTAGTAGCCCTTGCGCCCTGCTACTCTTTTATTGCCACTTCCAAGGTCAGCAACATCTGCATTCCAAACCAGACCCTCACCCATGCCACTTCTCAAAGTTAAAACTTTCAAGTTTTCTACCCCTTAGTTGCATCCAAGTTTGATTTTCACTTTCCAAATTGCAAGTCTAACTCAACTTCAATAGCTAGCTTGGGGTTGGGGGTATTGAGGGATGAGTTTCCATGCCTTGAAAGGAACTGTGGAATCATAACTTAGACAATCATGCATATTAGTGACCCAACATGTGTGAGTTGATTTAGAAAATGCACTCATTGAGTTTTTGGTTTTTCTTGTATTAGAGTTTTGATTACAAAATATGGTGAAGACTCGGTGAGGATTGCCACTAGACACAAACTTAACCAAGTGGTTAAGTAAGTGTTAAAGTTCTCTTCAAAGAGCAAAAAGAAAAGACAGACACAAAGAACAATAGAAAACAAAATCACACATTGACGAAAGTGGAAAGGAAAGCTTATGCAATTGTAGCATTCATGCAGATGGAGTGATGGAAGGAATCACGCCACTTGGGGGAGGAAAGCTCCAAAATGAGTGAGGAAGGGAGTCGCCACTTGCAGCATTCTCTGCCAAGATAAGACTCAGAGGAATAGTCACTCAAAAATTCACTCCAACAAAGTTGTTTTACTGAAAGTCTAGTGTGATTTACCAAATAGCAAAACACTCTATTTATAGTCTAAGGTGCCATGTGATTAGCAAAAGGAGGGAATTTCAAAATTCAAACTAAGCCTACATAAGCCCCTAAATTGGCGCCACTAATTTTGGATCTAGGAGAGCACTTGCTTCTCACATTTAAGCATGTGCTTAATGTGAGAAGTGTGACTTGGGCGGCACATGGGGAGCTTTTTCTAGAACCTAGGTTTAAATGTGGGCTTGGCACGAGCTCAATTTATGCTCTTTAAATCCTATTCTAATGAAATACAAAGCAGGGAAAATAACTGTTGCTTAAGTCCAATAATTTGTGCTCTGCTCTTGGTAATTCTTTGAGACATAATGGTCTCTAAGTCACTGGCTATGGAATGAGTCTAACCTAGCCCTAGGTTCTTTCTCATGCTCCTGGTCATCCTTCTATAAGGTTGGGCTACCTTAGTGGATGCTCTATAAGCCAGGGTTTCATCATGCTCTCCGGGTTAGAGAGATTTTGTCCACAAATTTGAAGCACCTACAGGAGTTAGATCCTTACATTAAAAGAATTACTCCTTAAATATGTATTAGGAAGATCTAACTCAAGCATTATCATTGATCCTTTTAATGATCTAGAAGGGACCATCACCATGGGGAAGAAGTTTAGATTTCCTTTGAGTAGAAAAACGATCCTTTTTCAAGTGAAGCCATACCAAATCCCCATGTTCAAAGATCATTTATTTACGCCCCTTATTTTAATGTTGAGCATACTTGCATACCTTCCTTTTTGGTTTGTCGCCTGACGTGTTGGTGCAAGTTTGTAATAAATGTTTCTTTTTCAAAACCATCTTTGAACAACACCTCTTCAAGCACAAGAATAGGAAGTAGGTCAAGAGGTGTAAGGGGATTGAACCCATACGCAACCTCAAAAGGGGTGTGAGAAGTAGTAAAATTAACTACTCTATTATAAGCAAACTCAATATGAGAACATAAGTCATCTTAACATTTGTGACAAAGTTCTATTGACCACTTTGTCTATTCGTCTGTTTGGGGATGACAAATAGTAGAAAACATCAGTTTAGTGTCAAGTTTGCCCCATAAAATTTTCCAAAAGTGACTCAAGAACTTAGAGTCTCTATCAGATATTATACTTCTAGGAAGTCCAATAATCAAACAATTTCCTTAAAGAAGAGATTGAAAATATTACAAGCATCATCTACTTTGTGACATGGAATAAAATGGGTCATTTTGGAAAAATGATCCACCACCACAGAGATAGAATCCATATCCTTAGATGTCTTGGAAAGCCCTAGAATAAAATCCATTGAAATATCTACCCAAGGCATGTCAGGATGGGACAACGGGTATAGACCATGGGGTTGAACCTTAGACTTAGCTTTCTTACATGCTATGCATTTATCACAAATTGTGTACAAATTTTCACATGTTGGGTCAAAAGAATTGTTCATGCAAGGTATCTAAAGCTTTTGCTACTCCAAAATGTCCCCTTAATCCACCCTCATGTTCCTCCTTAACAGGAGATTGTCTCGAAGACCCTTGGGGCACACAAATTCTTTTTCCTTTAAAAAGAAAACCTTCATGGATGAAAAAAAGTCTTTGTGGACTCCTTTTGAGCACTATTGCAAAATGTGAGAAAAATCCTGGTAATCTTTGTAAATTTCCTTGATGTGGTCAAAACCCAGATATTGAGTGTTTAAAAAATTGACCAAGGTATGTCTTCTAGAAAGAGCATTTACAACCACATTTGACTTGTCTTGCTTATGTTTGATCATAGAGAAATTGTTTAATAAACTCTACCCACTTAGCATGTCTCTGGTTAAGTTTGCTCTAGTTCTTTAAATATTTAAGAGATTCATGAACACTGTGTACCACAAACTCTTTGGGAAAAAGGTAGTGCTGCTAGTTTTGTGAAGCCCTAACAAGAGTATAAAGTCTTTGTCATAAGTGGAGTAATTGAGATAACTTCCTTTTAATTTCTCACTAAAATAAGCTATGGGGTGGCTCTCTTGAAGGAGGACAACCCCAATGCCTATATTAGAGGCATCACACTCTATTTCGAATGACTTAGTAAAGTTTGGTAGTGTTAAGATGGGGGCTTTGGTCAAATTATCTTTCAAAGTTTCAAAAGCTTTAGCTTGTTCTTGGTCCCATTTAAATACTACATCTTTCTTTACTATTTCATATAGAGGTGCAACAATAGTACTAAAATCTTTCACAAATTTTCTATAAAAATTAGTTAATCTATGAAAACTTCTTACTCTTCACTAATATTTGTGGGTGTAGGTCAATTCCTAGTTGCTGCTTTGGAGCTGACTACAAACCCTAAGAATTCAACATTGTTTATGGCAAAGACACATTTTTCAGGATTAGCATACAACAAATCTTTTCTAAGGATTTCTAGTACTTTCCTAACATGCAATTTATGGTCTTCTATGTTCAAGTTGTATATGAGGATATCGTCATAGTAGATTACTACAAACTTGCCCATAAAAGATCTTAAGACATGATGCATAAGTCACATGAAGGTACTCAAAGCATTGGTTAAGCCAAAGGGCATGACTAATCACTCATAAAGTCTAAACTTGGTCTTGAAAGCGGTTTTTCATTCATCTCCAGGTTTAATTTGAATTTGATCATACCCGCCTTTAAGATCAATTTTGGTAAATACTTGAGATCCATGTATATCATCTGACAAGTCATCTAATCTAGGGATGGGATGCCTATCCTTAATGGTTATGTTGTTTATGGCACGACGACAGTTTGTACACATATGCTAACACCCATCTTTTTTAGGGACAAGAATGATAGGCATAACACAAGGACTCATGTTGTCTTGGACCAACCCTTTTCTAATAACCTCTTGACATGTTTTTTGGATCTCTTTAGTCTCATCCAGGAATAAAATCAATTTGATGTTCAATACCTCTAAGAGGTGGTAAACCTTAGAAGGATCTTGGACCACGTCCTGGAATTCCTTTAACAACGACTCCAAACACTTAGAACTATCTTCTAGAGATGAAGAATTTAAAGATGTAGACTTTAAACATTTTTGTGGATAAACTATAAATACCAACTTTCAAGCAATCATTACCTTTTTTATTTCCTTGGGAGAGATGAGAAGGCTCGTTTTGATAACATTATGTTTCTCTCTTTTTTTTTTCATTGTCTCTCTTTTGTTTCATTTTTAGTTGGTCTTCATTTACTTCTTTTGGAGAAAGAGATTTAGTTATGACTTTATGCCCTTGGAAGTGAAAAGAAATTTTGTTAGTAAGGTCATCATGTAAAATTTTTCTATCATATTGCCAAGGCCTTCCTAAAAAAACATGTGTTGCTTCCACGGGCACAACATCACATAATACCTCATCTTTATAGTTTCCAATGGAAAAAAGCTATAAGGACTTGTTTGTTAACAATCAATTCACTCTTTTTACTAAACCATTGCAATTTATAGGGCTTTGTATGAGAGATAGTGGGTAATCCAAGTTTCTCCACTACTTTTGTACTTGCCACTTTTGTACAACTACCCTCATCAACTATCATGAAATATAAGTTGTTATTGATAAGGCACTGAATATGAAAAATATTTTCCCTTTGAGTTTCATCAAATGGTTTTTGAACATGACCTAACATGCGCCTTACCACTAACAAGTCACTTTCACATGGTATTTCACATTCTTCCCCACTTGGGTATTTTTGAAGAGGAAGGAGAGCTAGATCTAGAGGATTGAGAACTATGGTCACTCACTACTACCCCTTTTTTAACCATCATTGTTCTTTTTTTAGGGCAATTTGGAGCAATGTGCCCAAAACCTAGACATTTGAAACACTTTCTATTTGAGGTTTTGGTAGGAGATTTAGGAGTAGAAGTAGAAGAGGTGTCTTTAGAAATTCTATGTTATGAAGTGGGTTCTCTTGAAAAATTGGAAGGAGAAGCTTTGTTTTGAAATTTATTTTTATCCTTCCAAAATTATTTGTAAAGGTCATCATTATAAGTATTTTTTTGAAAGAGTTTTTCTTTAAAATTTGTGATTCAAACTTGATGGCTAGGTGAATCAATTTTCTCAAAGAGGTATACTCATATAGTTCTACAACATCTTGTATTTCTCTTCTTAACCTACTTACAAACCTAGCTATCTTTGACTCATCACTTTCATGTATATTAACCTTAGTCAAAGTAATTTTACATGTTGATCTCTTTTTACATCATAGACACTAAAAATCTGTTCTACCTTAGCTTCCCATCCTAGTATACATTAGGATAACAGTCCCCATTAAAAGATGGTAATTTAACATGACATAGACTTCTTGGGTTGATGATGATGGCGTCTTGCTTCATAATTTTGCACTCTCCAATCTTCCTCATCTTCTTCTTGACTTTCATAGTGTATATGGTATCTTGTTGCTCTTCTAGGCTCCCATCTCCTCTCCCGGTTTTCCCTATCTTGTGGCTCTTCTAATCTTTGCAACCTCTCCATCATTTGCCTCATTATCTTCCTTTTGAGCCAAACTCCTCTTGGTCTCTTCAAGCTCAACCATAAGACTTGCCTTTTGAGGAGAAGGCGACTTGGATGATTCCCTTACAAGTGAGACATATTTGCACAAACAAGTTCAAACAATTAGTTCAATGCAAAGTTTTAAGCACTCTTCTCACGTGTATCACCCGACCTTTTAGAAAAAAGATGAAGGAAGGAAGGTGGTTAATTTCACTCTTCACTCAACAAATTACCAAGATAGGTCTATTATCCAAAGAGTCCACACTTGAAAAGAATTGCTTCAAATGAAAGATGACACAACTCCTATCAACTCACTCAAGAAGGACTAAACAAAACTTAAGAAATTTAAAGACAAGCAAGAAAAGTATAAAGTGAAGCTAAACTAAATTTGGAAATAAGATGAAGACAAAACATTAACAAGACAAGCAATAAAATAACTTTTAAGACTCAAAGAAAACTTACTCAAATTTAATTTTGAATTTTAATAGAATGCACTAAAAAAAGAAGCATGAAACTCCACTAAATATGAACACAAATTTGCGATACATCAAGAATCCTTTTTAAAGTATATCGCTTGAATGGTGAAAGCATATATTTTTCACTTTTCACTTATTTTCTTTGTCTTGATTCAAATTGTACTTTGTTCATTTCATTCACTTTTTCTTTTCAAATTGCACTCACTTATAAACTATGAAATGTCCTAATCTCTAGTCGATGTGGGATCTCCAACACATCCCCCTCATGCTGAGACTACCAACTTGTGCGTGAGACTATATATATATAGTCACTCAGAAATTCACTCCAACATAGTTTCTTCTCAAAATCTAGTATGATTTACAAGAGAGCAAGGCACTTTATTTTTATAGCCTAAGGTGTCGTGTGATTAGCAAAGGGAGGAAATTTCAAAATTCAAACTAAGCCTACTAATGGAATGCAGATCAAATAACAGAGACAATCAGCAAGAAAATGGATATCTCCTTTAGGATTCCTGAATCAGGTAACTAATACCGTGTATCTCAGCAGGAAAAATAAGGAAATAACAATCT
>Ga0123342_1004190_pt1 | contig 22308 bp, 15 predicted proteins | sample Turbeawhitnodule_FD_89960 | JGI IMG/M metagenome (GOLD analysis project Ga0123342, IMG submission 89960) | Root nodule microbial communities of legume samples collected from Mexico - Turtle bean Mexico white nodule | ecosystem: Host-associated > Plants > Roots > Nodule | place: Mexico: Nepantla... | reverse complement strand
GTAATTTCAGCACAAGCCTTGGTACAATATGGCTGCGGCTTGTGACCATGGGCTCTCTAACTATCTAGAAAATCGAATGGAAATACTATGACTAACTTGGAAACTTGAGCACAATGAAATGATAATTTCTTCAATAGTTTTCTTATTCTAATTGAATATACTACTGCATTTTCCCTCAAACAATCTACGTTATTTGAGCATGAGCCTTGGTTCAATATGGCTGCGGCTTGTGACCATGGGCTCTCTAACTATCTAGAAAATCGAATGGAAATACTATGACTAACTTGGAAACTTGAGCACAATGAAATGATCATTTCTTCAATAATTTTCTTCCTATTTTAATTGAATATACTACTGCATTTTCCCTCAAACTATCTACCGTTATTTGAGCACGAGCCTTGGTACAATATGGCTGCTGCTAGTGACCATGGGCTCTCTAACTATCTAGAAAATCGAATGGAAATACTATGACTAACTTGGAAACTTGAGCACAATGAAATGATCATTTCTTCAATAGTTTTCTTCCTATTTTAATTGAATAAACTACTGCATTTTCCCTCAAACTATCTACTGTTATTTGAGCATGAGCCTTGGAAGAATATGGCTGTGGCTTGTGACCATGGGCTCTCTAACTATCTAGAAAACCGAACGGAAATACTATGACTAACTTGGAAACTTGAGCACAATGAAATGATCGTTTCATCAATAGTTTTCTTCCTATTTTAATTGAATATACTACTGCATTTTCCCTCAAACTATCTACCGTTATTTGAGCATGAGCCTTGGTACAATATGGCTGCGGCTTGTGACAATGGCTCTGTAACTATCTAGAAAATCAATTGGAAATACTATGACTGACTTGGAAACTTGAGCACAAGGAAATGATCATTTCATCAATAGTTTTCTTCCTATTTTAATTGAATATACTACTGCATTTTCCCTCAAACTATCTACCGTTCTTTGAGCACGAGCCTAGGTACAATATGGCTGCGGCTTGTGACCATGGGTTTAATTGCAAATCAACCTTCTTCAAGAGGAAAATATCGTGTACATATTCCCTTGAAAGATTGTCAAAATAGATTCAATCTAGGCTAAGAGTGGCAATAGACATTCAATTGTGCCTCCACTATTAATAACTTAGGTAATAAAGAAAATAGCATCATGCTGTCAATAAAATAATAAGAAAAAGAAAATACATGCTAGAGAGCATTAGTTTTACATTATAAATTTGCATTCCGAAGAATCATATTCCCCAGAATGTTATATACCCAAGAGTGGTAGTGAGTGAAGGTGAAGGACTATATGGGGATGGATTGGGTCTTATTTAGGGAGAGACCAAATACTCTCTAACTATCTAGAAAATCGAATGGAAATACTATGACTAACTTGGAAACTTGAGCACAATGAAATGATAATTTCATCAATACCTCTGAACCAGTCCCAGAAAGTCTTTTACTGTAGCATCTCTTGTATATGGACCTTGCTTCATTTATGTTACCCAATTCCACTTCCATTGCTATATAACCAGTCCATGTCTCCAACATTGAACCACTTATCAGAAGATAATATTAAAAGAAAGACAAAAGTAGTTTAGAATTAATTTAAAGAAAGAGAACAAAACAAAGTATTTGATTTAAAATGAACTAAATAAAAACTATCAAACCATATCTTGAGGCAATTCTCCCAAACTCCCCGAGCTGCAGTTACATCTTTCCCAAGTTTTGTTTCTAAACGAGCCCAATACACATATAAGTGTAGTAAACCCTCTGTGTTCTTCAAGTGTGGTGACAGATATTCCGATGCACGCTAAAATAGTAGAGTTAGCATAGAATACAACAGTGATGATTTGACTAGTTGGTGCAAACCAGTCTAGCAACACACTATACACTTAATTTTATGCAGGAGAAAAGACTAAGGGGCTTTTGGTATAAAAAATTTCATATCCGAGAATCATGAATCCTGGAACTATGACTAAATCTTGTTTGGTTAGTAAAAAACAATCCTGGAAATATTAATATAAGTTTCCTAGAAAGGAAAGAAAGGAAATACATTACTTTTATGAAAATATTTCATTTATTATTATAAAGAGCAAAATTGCATTTTGTCATTAAAAAATTTAGTTTCAAGTTAGGAAAATTATATTTTAGAAACTTTGCCTCACGGGAATATTTTCATGAGAAACTTGGCCAAAAACCATTTGTTTCCTGTAAATGTTTTATTTTAGAAAGTAAAACAAACATGGCAAACATAATTTCCCGGTCTACCAAACACAACTCCAGCATAGCTTTACTGGAAATAAATATAACCAACCTGAAAGGTCTCTCTAATTATTTTATATTCCAAATCCTCTTGACTGCTGGATGCCATTCTTCGCCTTAAGCCATCTACCCGGGTAAGAAACAAATCAAGATACTGAAATAAAAATATAAAAAAGAAAAGTTTGTAAATATGCAATACTTTAAATTTAAGGGAAGTGAGAGATGGAATTAGAAAAGGATAAATCTAGATTGAATATTGGAAATACCTCATCAACAGTTGATAAGGTACAATGCAGGGACTTCTCAAAGATCTGAAATCATTGGCAAAATTTCCTAAATGACTCAAGCAAATATAAAAAACTCAACCATACTTTTTCTATAATCAAAGAACTTATTGAGAAGAGTACAAATTCAATAGGATAAGAAATTCTGAAGAAATAAATAATATCAGGAATGTATATATATATATATATATATATATATATATATATATCAGTACAAAAAACGAAGGTCATATATGTCAGTTTGGTGATCATTATCATATGTGTCAACAGTTTTTACTCTTGGGATAGAATAACATTCTAATCAATGAGGAAGTATTAGAAAAACAAGAGCACATTTTTACCAAGAACTTGCCTTAGTCATTAATAAACCAGAAACAACATTATTTACTCATTAATTAACCATTCTATTGAGGATCAAAGAAACATGAATTCCATTTCAAATATTTAATTTGCATAAAGAATGGGGAAATTGTGCTATAATAGTGACTTGTATCCAGAACATACTTCAGACAAGTCTTTCTCAGAAGTATGACCACGCTCCAAGGAAAGCATATACCGAATCCAAAGTTCTCCAACCCAAGGGCAGTTCTTAGTTGCCCTAGAATAAACATTGGTGACAATATTACCAACCTAGAAAATAATCAAACCGGATAAAACTCCAAATTAGAAATTGGAAATGGTGTGAAGTGAAAAAGATAATAGAACAACAGAATTCATATCCCACTAGGTGGGGATGTCTCATATATCACATGACACAATTCGCTTTGGTTGAAGACATTAGGGATATTATTTACCATAAAATGTGACAAAAATAGTAGGAACAAGGGAAATTTTAAAACCTTCAAAGTGTTGTCCAAATAGCGAGTATAATCAATCCAGAAATCAGGTGATATAGGAAAGTCAGTAATAGCTCGTTCAAATAGAACTTGAATTCTGGCTGGCATTCCAAAAGATTGCTCAAATTTCAAATAGTTCTGCAATACAAATCTCTTATTAAAAGGGGAACAATAAATACAATTCTAGGATTCTATATCTTACAACTTTACAAGTAATTAGTCATATTTTGACTTGGAAACATACCATGTAGTGTTGTATTCTTTCTGAATCAGAAATATTCGGGCTCAAAATGTACTCTTCAAGATGAATACGAGCATTGTACATCTCCAAGGCCTTCTGGTATGAAGATGGAACATGAGGATAAATATCAACCAAGTCAACAGATTCAACATCTTGAAGATTTCTCTGTTCCGCCTCCCAAGCCTTATAGGCAGTAAGTGTTGAACTCATGTCAGCAAGGGGAACAGACAACTGGCGGTGAAATAAACTACGAATGCGTTGAACTTGTTTTTCTTTGGCCTGTAAAGGTAGAAGAAAACTTAATGCACTACTGAAACAACAACCTATGAGGCCACTAAAAGCTTCAATATAACCAAATTCTTTTTTTAAATGTTAAAACTTAATCTCCAAATCAGGTTTCTCTTTGGCTACCGAATTTTCTTTGTTCTATAACTCTCTTCAAGTCTTTAACAGACCAAAATTAAATTACACTCTCAATTGAATCTTCACATTTAGTTTAGGGCATTATTTGCATTTAAGGCACTACCTCAGCAATACCACTTTTTCCCCACAACTACACTCTTTATTGTTCTGTACTCAAATATGTATCTGCTAAGACTGAACCAAAATATTTTGTAAATGACAAGCTAATCTCAAATCAATTTTTTCTTTGACAGAAGAATTTCCTTTATCTTTTAAATCCCTTAAACAACCCAAAATTAAAATATGCTATCAACTACTGAATTTTCACATTTAGTTCAGGTCATCTTTGTGCAGTCAAGGCTCTAACTGTGTTACAAAATTAATTTTAGCTGCACCTATGTTGCTATATCCTCGATATTATCATCAAAGTAAAACCTCTGGTTTCTAAACAATGAAAAAAAAATAAACTTTCTTCTGACAGATAATTGCGTATGAAAATACTTATCAAATGCAATGCTTGGGGCTCAAAGTAAAACATTGCATAAACATAAAAAAATACATAGAGCTGAACTAATACTGGCATGTTGTCTAGCACCATCAAAATAGATATATGGTAAAGTTCAAAATGTTTAGACCTGTGCATCAGTATCATTGGTGGATAAAAGTATAGACTGCTCATATTGCCTGTATGCTTCCCATATTTTACTGCCTTCAGCAACATGCAAACCAGCTGCAGTAAGGGCAGTCTCAAACAGATCCCTCGCCTTGGAAATACCAGTAGGCGTACATTGGCGTACCATTGGATCAAACTCTTGGACAAAATTAATGTAGTCACACCAAAGAGAGATAGACTGAAATAGAGGATAACTCAACAGTTAAGCAAAACCTTTAAAGTAATAAAATTTAATTATAAATGTTTAAAAAAATGATTTTCAGTTCTCCGACAATATCTATATCCTTAAGTATCTATCCTAAAAGGAGCGACAGTTTTAAACATAACTCCTCTTAACTAGGAAAAGGCAAACAAATGAATTGCTCTAGCAAAGATTAATTGTCTAAAGCGGCCAGCATACTGAAATATAATAACCAACCAGATAATCAAACACTCCTCGTTCGTAAAGCTTCAGAATTCTAGAGAAAGCCTCGGGCCTGCATGGTAAAGGGAGAGTGTAACAAAAAGTGGGTCAATAAATCCTAATAGGAGGGAGGAAAGAAAAACAATATAAATGGAGTCGAGGGAAGAGAAAGGGACCGAGAAGCAGGGATGAGAGAAAGCTCATCTTTGATCCATTGTTGCCACAGTGCAGGGCTCAATGGAAAGAGTTCACTCATAGCTTCCCTGGCTCTTGTCAGTTTATCAACATCACCGGTTCTCCTCAGAAGCGTTATATACTGAACAAGAAAAACGATCGTTTGGGATAAACTTCAAGAAAAGGGAAAAATAATATAATAGAGTTGGGTTGAGTTGAGTTGAAGAAGAAAGAAAGAAATTACTTGCAAATGAGCATCGTAATTAGAGGGGTTAGCAGCAAGCTCGGTGTGGAGAGATTGAAGTAGGAGATTCTGCTGAGCTTCGTCCTCTGAATCAGAGTCATCGGAATCAGACACGGCTTTGTCGTTGTCGCGCTCATCTTCTGCGGTTAGGGGTTGGTTTTCCTCCATCTTCTCGTCGGGATCCGATATAGCATGGTCTTTCTTGAGCTCTGCTTCAGCGGTCAGGGTTAGGGTTAGGGGTTCGTTTTGCTCCATCCCGACCACGAAAACTGATACAGTGGAGTAGACAGATGCTTTCTGTTAGGCTTTATCACGGCTAAACACTCCACACGCCGCTTCGCTCCATGCCTATATGGGTCGGGTCGGGTCGGTCAAATTAAAACCCGAGACTGTGCCCTTGTCGCGGTCACCTCTTTCGGATAAATTTAAAGAAAAAGTGTTCTGGATAACACAAGAACATATATAAAAATATATAAAAATAATAATATCGTCACTAAATTGTAAATTATCTTATGAGATCTAAATACTTATATTTTTGAAAAAAAATATTTTAATATAAAAATAAAATAAATGAGTATAAAATATATAATTTAATTTATTATATAATTTAATTAAGTGCAACTATAAATAAAATAAAGAATTCACGTGTTATTTTATTACTGCAGAAGTTTTCTTCTTCTAAAATTAGATAAATGATACTGTAATTTTTGTTATTTAATAATTTATTTTCTAACTCGTTCATTTAGTTGATAATTAATTTCTCTTCTGATAAGGTATTTGTTGCTAACTTTTTTTTCTTTGTGAAGAACGATATCACATTAAAAATATAGAATAATTAATTATATTTTATTTTATTTAAATATCTTGAAGAATAAATGTTGATAATTCTAATTTATTAATAAAAATGTTTGAAAGTAGTTTTGTCCATAGTAGATAATTATTTTTTAACAATTTTATAAATAAAGCAACACATTATTTTTATTCGCACATGATGAGAAAGATAAGAGATATAACAAATTTGTTATCATGAAGAACACAATTATGTCAATCGAAACATTAAAACTTTAATCCTTGTATACCAATAAAATGGTCAATGAAGAATCATAAACTTAAATAAACAATGAGTAATCATTTTAAGACAATGTAAAACTATTTTGTAGCAATGTTGAGGCGAACCATTGTTTGGAAGTTTGTTTATGTCCATATATTATGTATTTAACTTGAAAATTAATTTTTATTTTGTAATATTGGAGATATTTATATATACTTTCTTTAATTGTTGTAGGTTCAATCATTTGTAGCAACAACGAATAAGAGAACTCTTACAAAAGTAAGTTTAACCACTAGTAAGAAAATGTATAAGAAATCAATCTCAATATATTGTGTGTAACATTTAACTACCAACTAAGCTTTGTGACTATTAACTTTCAATCTAAAAATTCATTTGCGCCCATATGAATTTGCCTTCCAGTACAAAAAAGACTAAGTGTCATTCTCTTTCAAAATTTTGATCTCTCCAGCCATGACATCTTTCTATTTAGAATCCCAATGATAGAATTGAGGCTCATAAGTAATGGAGATTTATTGATAAAAGTTTTGTATTATGGGTTAAGTTTGTCCAAAGAATCAAAATTCTAAATATGATAGGGGCGTAACGCGAGCACAAATAATAAGGAAAATAAGAGTTTTTAAAATATTGTGGACGATTTTGTAATAAAGGCTTCAAATTCATCAATTCATCCCTATGTGCAATTTGTATCATGTATAACATTTTAGATAACTAATAACAATGTTTGGAATGACATGAAGAATAAATTTATTTTAGAAGAGAGAATTGTTGCATAAGCCAAACATCCAATCAATTTTAATAATTGATAACTAGGTTTGGATCCATATAGAACTTGGTAAGTGATTTCACTTGTAGTATCAACGAGGGATCCTACTGATTAAAAAGGTAGCAATGGAAACACATTCTCCCATAATTATATTGGCAAAATGAATTGAAAAAATAAAACTTAAGACACATTCAATAGATGTTAGTGTTTTCTCTTAACCATTGAGTTTTGTTGAGGTCTCTTCACAAAAAAAAATGATGTAAAGTGTCTTGTGTTGCTAGAAAATTAATAATAACAAACTCTTTTGCACGGTCAGACTTGAGACTTTAAACACTTAATACAACTTCATATTTACGTGTGAGAAAAATATTTGCAAAACAACTATAATTATCACACAAGGTTAGAAAAAAATGTTTACGATCTTAAATAAGCTTACTATAAGATTTCAAATATCAAATGATTTAGACATCTTGTTGAGTAAAATGAATGAAATTCTTCTAAACTTAACAAGAGGACAAATTTGGCAATTTGAAGTGAGAAGCTAAGAAAAATTATTCTTTTTGTGGTTAGGTGAATAACGGATCAACTTGTAGCAGTGATGTTTGGTATGACAGATGATTCCATACCGATTACACGATTTTATCTTGTTTTTGAAATCAACATTATTCTCAAATACAAATGCATGAGAAGAATTTGATTTTACCTAAAGTACGAATCTTCTTCTGGTTCTCTTTTTGAATAATTAGATAAAATGCCTCGGTAATAGAGAAAGAATGATCGATTGAAAGAATTTGACTTCTTAAAAAAAATTTGACTTCATTAAAACTGGTGAGAAAGTGCATGACATACTCCATTTGATCACAGTCACACCATGGTTAAATGTAACTACAAGTATACGTACGTACGAGTAGACTTCACTTTAATCAAAGATTCCCAAATTGATCTTAACTTTAACAATAGAATTTAACTAACATGGATCCTTTTTGAATGAATATCATGTTTCCTCTGAAGAATCAAGGCTTACATTGTTCAAAAAGTTATTGGATATTATTTAAAATTTGTTTTAGTGAAAAAAATGCATAACATTCACTTACATGTATACATTATAAATGAATGATGGGTAGTGTACCTTGATGTGGTCACTATAATACAAATATCGGATGTGTCTTCAACAGTATTTATTTGGCTGATATGATTATAGGTCATACTGCATTTTATTTTCATCTGCATTTTATACTTCAGTTAAATTCAAAGATGATTTCTTGGTGAGTTTAATTTAATTGGAATTTTGGTTGTTCAACTGGTAATTGTAACATGGATGGTTGTTAAAAACGGGGTGGTGTGGAGAAAATAATCCCATCATCATAAATTGAACTGAGAAAGTTTACATCGCAAAACATCACTGCGCACGGATTTGGAAAGATCAATTGTGTTTGTTTAACCGTGCAAAATATGAGGAATAAAAACTTACCCAAAAAAATGTGAAACTGAAAGATGAAAAGAATGACATGCACCGAGGGCGAGCATTCAGAAGGTGTAACAATGACTGAAGTTCTAACCCAGTACGACTTCTCTAAATTTTAGAATGCAATCCAAAGCTTTTTTGAAATCATTTTCTTCAAGCGCAATATTGAACCGACAGTATCCAGGAATTCCAGTCCATGACCCGCTATTGATGCATAATCCAGTGGCTTTGAGAATGGCAGTCCTAATATTACAGTCGTCGAGCTTTACTTCCTCAGTGGCACTTCCGTGGCTTCCTTCGCCTTTTGCTGAAGTTTTCAGCTTAATAGTCTTGTTCAGATAGGCAGAGGGCTTGGCCACAACAGACACACCCGCACACGATTCAAGCACATCCCACCCATTTTTCTCAAGAACCTAGTGTAATAATCGCCAAAAAATATTCATTCTTTAAAAAAAGAAAAAGGTTACAACCTATAAATAAACAGATCAACTAAAATAAAATTCCAGCAAAAAAATGTTAGCAGTCATATATTACCTGTTTCAAGCTCTTGGATCTAGTTCTCAATATATGGGTGTGTTCAACAATAGCATCTGATAGGTTTGATGGTTTTTGCTCTCTAAGCTCCAGCAATTTCTTTGTAGCATATCTAACAGTAGTATGAGGTTTGCTTAATCCTGGATAACTGTAAAATGTGTCAACCAAAACAGGCTGATTTAGAATAAGAAAGCCAAATCTGAGAACACCATTGAGCATCTTTAGAGACAGTCCACCAAGAAGAGACACACAAAACGATGGCTTTATTGAAGAATCCAGCTTAGACAAACACCCCTCTATATCCCAGCCACCCCAGCCTTCACAGTCAAATTCCAAACCAGAGGATGCAGTATCAATTATAACTCTTGCACCAAATCTAGCACAGGTGCTTAGAATTTCTACCATCTCATTGTTGCTATAAATTAAGCCAGTTGGATTGACTGTAGGACCGGAAATATACACCCATGGGTTTTTCACAGTCCCAAGGACTCCGGTGAGTGTCTTTTCCGTGAACTTAAAACCTACTTTGACATCTGTAGGTACAGTCACTATTTCAGCTTTCAAAAATCTCGCAGAAGAAACATAGTTCCCATTTGATCCAGCCGGAAAACAGAGGGTGCCACCTTCTTTGATGCAGCAGAGGACCAGCTTGTTGAAAAGAGCTTTTGAACTGTCAGCGTATATAAACTCGGTGCTGTTATCTGTTGGAAAACCATAGTTTCTCTTGACAAATCTTTTTATGCTTGAAGTGACATCAATTTCAGACTCAGACATGTTTTGTCTAGCAAAACTTTCAAAAATAGCTGCCTTGACAGGAGATGGAACAGGCAAGAAGATTTGATCGACGTCCATGTGGATCAGGGACCCATTCTCTACCCCATCAATAGATAACTCAGCATTGTTTAGGACCAATGAGGCTGATCTAGCATATCCTATCACATCAATTGATTTGGCATTCTCAAAGTTTCTCTGAAAAGGACAGGAGTTAGTGTTGAAGTGATAAGAAAACTTAATATGGGAATTGACTAATTTATGAACTGACCACGTGATAAATATGTAGAAGAGATATATTAGCATTGATTTTCAACGTATACTCTCCTTGTAAGCAACAACGAACTTGCAAATAATAGTTATAAAAAACACAGAGAACTAGAAAGTTTAAAGAGGCATATTCTGCCTTCAGAAGTCAATCTTACACATTGCTCTGACCCAATAATTAATTTTAAGAAAGTCATTAGCAAAGCATCAACACAGATCATGTATGCTGCAGATAACTTTCGGGCTTAAGTAACCCAGAAATCTCTAATTTATTGGAGAATGAAATCAGTTTGGTACGGAATCTGGGCTGTCCTTTTTTCCTATTGAAGCAGACATTAGCATAATAACACTCAGTTTGGTCCTCTATTAGTTAAATTCAGACCGTGATGTTCATGATAGACTCAAACACAATTTTCAGTATGAATGTGGGAAGAGACAAAGCAACCTCAACTTTTAAGCTTAGAGGCAAGTAAAAAGAAGAGACATACCTTGGCAGGTGCATGCCGGCCAGCAAGCTGAAAAGCAAGAAGCTCGTGAAAAATACAGCCATAATAGTACTGACTAATTAATGCAGTATTGCCCTCCAGTAATTCAACGGTTTTGGACAGGGCGTTAAAGAGGGATTCTTCTTCCGAAATGACGAAAGCTACTTCTAAATCAGGATAAACCTGTTAAACATGCATGTATGTCGGTGCTATCAATAAGAAATTGTTGATATCAAGCCAAAACACAAGTCTACCACAATGACTAAGTGAGCCAAGGTAACAGGGAGTAGGGAATATTACCTTATTCTTTACCAGTCCACATATAATTGCTGCATGAGAGGGCAGAGGAGTTCCTGAAAGATACTTCAGGACACCATTTGATCCAGGAAGGCTGGATAGCTCAAAGTGATCTGATATGTCCAAGAAAAGACGAGATCCAATGTCTCGTGTTGTATCTAAAAGGTGCACAAAAGCTGAACTAGTAACAGCCTCAAAATGAGCAATCCCAGTCACCACCACTTTAGGCTTCAACTTCTTTATTAGTTCTATCATTAAGTCCGATTGCCGGGGGGCTTCAATTACCGTAATGGTATCGTCTGAAGAGTCCATAGTTCCTGTGCTCTACTAGAAAGATAAAAATTTTGTTATGAAAAAAAGCAATAATTAAACAAAATTTAATAATAAAAATCATTTGACATATTTTCATTGTAAGGAATCCTAAGGTTTTAGAACCTCACACTACTAATAGTAAAAGGGTTTACAACTAGATTTCATGTCTTTCAAGAGATCACATTGCAGTCTTAAAGTTACAACAAAGAAAAGGAAGGGCATGAGTCTGGAAGACAGGCAAGTAACATCAAGTAATAAAGCTGAAAACAACAAATCCTTCTACTTTAAAAAAAGGTGAATAATGAGATGCAATGAGCCCTCAATAATTAAGAAAATATTAGGTCATCACCTAAAATTGCTTAAATGGCAGCAGGTTCATTTATTCTGATAGAAGAAAAATATGTATAGGCGGCTACAGACGTCAGAATTATAGCTTACAATACATCTGTCTAAGCTATCGTTCTGTTAATTGGGTCTAAATGGGACAATGGCGCAATTTGGGTCCGTACGTGGATACATATATTGCCAATGCAAAGATTTTCCCACTCAAACAAGCTAAAAATGCCCCCGTCCGCTAGGGGCACCTTTTAAGAAGTTATTCTAATCAGGACAAAGTTTTACGTAAAAGTCAAATATGCACGGGGTTGCATTTCTTTCAAACACGTGTTCCTCGACAAAGGAACTTTTTTCTAGAAATGATTCTTGCTTTAGAAATTTTTTCACAGCAAGGACGACAACTGTTCACATATTGTATTTCTTCAACACATTGGGATAATAATACAGACACAACAAAATGTTAATCAACTTCAAAAAATACGAAGGCATGTCTATTCCATACCTCAAGTGCAGAAGACGTTAACCATAGCCTAGGTAAATGACGAGTCAGATGTTCATCGACAACTGCAAGGCGAGGTGAGAACAAGCGAAGGGCATTCTCGATTGCTGCAGCCCTTGAAGGAAAAATGACAACATTCTTGCACAAGATTGCAAAAGATGAAGTCAATATTGTAATACACTTATTTTTAATAAACAAATACTGTAATACTTTATACGGACCAAATATACTATAGGACATGCAGTTCCCAATTACAAACTCAAGTATAGTGGTTCACATGTAACATGTGATCAACACAACTGAACAGCTTAGGTAGAGCACTGCATTTTTTTTTTTACTTTTCATTACAGACAAGAGGTATTCACAAATTACAATAGAGGTTAGTATAAAGTTATAATCTAATGAGACATCATCTTACACTAAATGTATCTATGCATATGCATGCAGCAGAAAGCCTATATGATTAATATAGCACTCTATTCTTACATCGGCAGTGAGTGGAATATGGTGATAAGTCTTCAAAAATCCAGCAATGAGATTGCGGAAATGTTTGCTTCCGGCAGGTGGCTCATACGGAAAATAAGAATTACTTTTTAGTGTTCTTGCAAGATAAGCGAGGAAAGGAATCTTCTCATCAGCAACAGAATCGTCCTCAAAAGACAAATCTAGGGAGCTGCTGATCTCTTGAAATCCATGTTTTAGAAAATCAAAAATAACCTTAACCTGTCAGTATACAAATGGCATTGTGTTTCAAATTTCCTCCAGGGCAATAAATATTCTAGTAGTGAATTAACAAGCTTTCCTGAAGTACCGCACCTGGTTAGGGTGACGAAGTTGACAACTGTACACTGACAAAGCATGGGAAATGCTGCCGCCAGACTTTCCATAAGCCCACGCGGTCCGTGCGCAAATCGGCTGATCCCCAGAAAGTCCCATGAAAAACTCAAAACGGTGTGGGCTGTTCTTCTCAATCTCAACTAAGGCTGCAATATCTGTGTCACCAGCCTTTACCAATACATCTCAATAAGATTATACTTCCATTGGACAAATGACATCTAGTAAAGTATATTCTCCATCCCGCTCAAAATGACTAGTTTTAGCTTTCTAAAAAGTTTGGCTCAGTAATTTTAGCTTACTGAAAATTTTTCTAATTTATTGATGTTTTTGGTTTTCAATGAAACATTAATATTTTTATTTCTAATTTGTGTCCACTAATTTCTCAAATATTTATTATTGTTCGTATGAAAAACCTTGAAAGTGCAATTATTATGGGGTAGAGGGAGTAGTTACTAACCTGAATGATTTTAGTTTGCCAAAGCTTTGTAATGCGATAACCCCGACGCTCAAACAATCGCTTGCAAACACCTTGACCTGGGCGCCCCCCCATATTAAAGATCATAATTCCATTTGGTTTGATTACTGATATCCCCTCCTCAACTGCCCTAGCAATTAATCCTAAGCCAAATTGGTCCTCCACAAATCCCTAGACGCAAGCGAAATAAAGGTGAGAATGATGCATTCTTGTTATAAATAGGCAGATAATACATCAAATCGAAACATTTCTAAATTGCCAAAAGATCACTATCGTCGGGAGGGACAACTTTTGTGAGTAAAAGATGTCTAAAGAAAAATGAGATTTTTGTAGCTTGGCATACAGGAATCGTTAAATGAGAATGAGGTAATAGTGTAATACGTCAGCTATCACTAGAACATATGCGTAAAAGTTGCTCTGAGGTAACTATCATATTGATGTGGGCATATAGTTAAACAAAACAATGTCAACAAAAAAGAATTCTATTCCGTTTACCCTCTATATAGATTTGGCTTTTCCCATGATGATATATGCAGGACATGAATGACATTCCAAGTAAATAGCACGTGACCAATAAAAAAGGATCTTATTTACCTGAAGTGCACAATAATTACTCAATGAATGAAGGAATTCCTCGCTTGCATTTTCTGTTATCACCTTTGACATTGCATCTGGATTTGGATTAAGAATCTGCAGGGAGTCAACCAATACAAAAAATTGTATTAATCAAATGATGATGCCCAGACACCCCCAGATAAACTAAATTCATTAAGACTTCATGACTGCTAAAAGAACTAGTTGCCAAGGTCTGTATCATTCACAGCAGGTCCATAATCAAGGTTCATATGATATTCCACGAAACAAGGAGCACGAATCCAACCGTCACAATTGTTATGAGCGAAACATTGCAAATAATTTAGCTTATAAAGTTCTGGAAAAAGCTACCAGTAGCATCAACAACCTTATCTTTCGATACAACTATCAACCATCTTTATCTGCTTCTAGAAAATCAGTAAAATAGATAAGCCGTGAAATAAAGGTTACAAATCAAACACCATGATTATTACTTTGCTACATAGAAAGTAAAGGTAAAAAGCAGCAGCCTTACCTGGCTAAGAATTAAGAACACCGACAATAATGCGAAAAAAAATAAGCAGCCGAAGTGCAATCCATAATCTATATTAAAAATATTAGTCTTGTAAGCTTATCTTTAACACCCTTTGCCAAAAGTTTATGAAAATCCAACAAAGTAAATTAAACGCCTCTAGAGTTTGAGACCATTTGGTTTTATGAAAACATCCATGAGCTTTCATCCAACGGCTTAAGATTCAGAGATGGGTGGTTGCAAGTGAATGAAAGTTGGATAATGCATACAGTGTGCGTGTGCAGGTAATGGTTGGGGAATAACCTGAGGTATGCATCCAACAATTCTTTCAAGTTGAATGTCTTTTTCCCTGCAGTAGGATAAAAGATCAGATTCGTGGAACTCTACCCTGTCCAGCAAAGTTTTCTTCTCAGCGTCGTAGACGGGCTGACCATTTTCATCTAAAGCATTCAAGTATAAGTTTATCCAGGAAACCTTGACAGCTCTAGGATTGATATCAAGGCCATAGACCTGCAGAAATAGTGGTAAGTGTTGTGGGATAGAGGAAGAAAGAGGGGGGGAAATGTCAGAGAGATGAAGGAAACCTTGGAAGGCAACCATTTCTCGGCAATGGCAATGGAAATCCACCCATTTCCGCAACCTAACTCGGCAACAGTTCTCTCCTTAAAAATGGAGTCTGGATGTCTATTAATCCCTTCAAAAAAAGTGAAGGACCAGTCTTCGGGGAGAAAAATGCTAGGAATGACCATCATAGTCAATTTGTTTCTGCCCTGGTGGCCTGCAATGCAATGGAAAATATTAGTTCAGTAATCTATAACAACAACAACAACAACACCAATAATAAAAGTAAATACCTTCGTATTGACCCAGGGAAACATCTTCGATGCGAAAATGGTAGGTTTGAAAGCATTGATCGCAGGAGTCCTTGGTGGGAAAACGGTTCTGAAGGTGGGAAAGAAAGATCCGAGCCTGAGAACGGGTTTCGGGATTCTCTAGGCGCTCCAGCAGCGACCGCAGTGAGGCGTAGGCAGCGTCGCTGGACTTCTTGCACTGCTCCAGGAACTCATCAACCGTCTTCCAACTCATTTTCCCAATTCCTTCTTTCTTCTCAGAGAGTTTCTCAGAGAGAATGAACAAACAAACCAATCCAATGATAAGTCAACAGAGAGAGAGTAATGGCTTATGAAATTAGTTAGTTAGAGCGAGACGTGGCGAGAGAGTTTCTGACACTGACACTCACCGTCCATTGCTACGACCTTTTCTTTTCTATTAATAATCAGCACGTGTTATATACTTTTGTTAAAAATTATACTTAATTAAAACAATACGTTAATATAATATATATTCTTTTCTTTAACTCCATCCATTAGTTATTAAAATTAATTTTGATTATATTTTTATATTTTGTTTTCTCGAAAACTATTAAAACTAATTCACAGATACTTCCTATATTTTACACATGTATTTTTTATTTTATTTTAACATATATTACTTTTGGAAAAAAAACCGTGACCTCTCTCAAACATAACGTCAGACTCTTGTTTAACTCTGCAATTGCATAGTGGGTAGTGTTTAACCCCTGGCATGTCAACATTGAAGAAGAAAAGCATAGCAGGCAAAATAGCCAATCTTCATCAACTTAGACAGCTCCATGCACAACTCGTCCTCCACTCACAGCACCACCGCAATCACTGGGTGGCGCTTCTCCTTACCCAATGCACGCGCCTCCTTGCACCCTCAAACTACACCTGGCACATTTTTCATGTCGCAACATATCCCAATGCACATGTCTTCACCTGCATGCTCAAATATTACTCCCAAATCTGTGCTTCCACAGAATTAGTTTCTTTCTTTAAACATATACAATACTGTGACATTAAGCCTGATGCATCGTTTTATCCTATCTTGATAAAATCTGCTGGAAAGGCCAGCGCGCTACTTCATGCTCATTTGCTGAAACTTGGACACTGTCGCGATCATCTTGTTCGAAATGCAATTATGGTTACTTATGCTAAGTATGGGCATATTGAGGTTGCCAGGAAACTGTTCGATGAAATGCTCTATAGAACTACTGCAGATTGGAACGTCATAATCTCTGGATACTGGAAGTGTGGTAATGAATATGAAGCCAGTAGACTTTTTTGCACGATGGGCGAGTCAAAAAGGAATGTTATTACTTGGACCACCATGGTCACTGGACATGCAAAGATGAGAAATTTAAAGGCTGCAAGGATATATTTTGATGAGATGCCCGAAAGAAGTGTGGTATCTTGGAATGCAATGTTATCAGGATATGCTCAAAGTGGAGCAGCACAAGAGACTTTAAGTTTGTTCAATGACATGCTTAGCTCTGGCAATGAACCAGATGAAACAACTTGGGTAACTGTCCTATCGTCTTGCTCATCTCTTGGTGATCCTTCACTTGCTGAGTCAATTGTCAAAAAGCTAGACAAAATGAGCTTTCGTTCAAATTACTTTGTCAAGACAGCTCTTCTTGATATGCATGCAAAGTGCGGTAACCTTGAGCTAGCTCAGAAGATTTTTGACCAATTGGGTCTGTATAAGACTTCTGTCACATGGAATGCCATGATTTCTGCTTATGCAAGAGTAGGTAATTTATCTTTGGCAAGAGACCTTTTTAATACGATGCCAGAAAGGGATACTGTCTCCTGGAATTCAATGATTGCTGGTTATGCTCAAAATGGCGAGTCACTAAAGGCAATCAAGCTGTTCAAGGAAATGATGTCGAGTAAAGATTCAAAACCAGATGAGGTGACTATGGTGACTGTTTTTTCTGCCTGTGGACACCTTGGAAGACTGGGCTTAGGCAATTGGGCTGTCAGCATCCTCAGTGAAAATCATATCAAGCTCAGTATCTCTGGATACAATGCTTTGATTTTCATGTACTTAAGATGTGGAAGTCTGGAAGATGCTAGAATAATATTTCAAAAAATGGCAACCAGAGATTTAGTTTCCTATAACACGTTGATTTCCGGGCTAGCAGCCCATGGGCATGGAACGGAAAGCTTCAGGCTAATGTCAAAAATGAGAGAAGGTGGTATTGAACCAGACCGCATAACATATATTGGGGTATTGACTGCATGCAGTCATGCAGGATTATTGGAGGAGGGTTGGGAAGTTTTTGAATCAATAAAAGTTCCTGATGTAGACCACTACGCATGTATGATTGATATGCTAGGTCGAGTAGGTAAATTAGAAGATGCTATAAAGTTGATTCAAAGCATGCCAATGGAGCCCCATGCTGGCATTTATGGTTCTCTTTTAAATGCTACCAGCATTCATAAACGAGTTGAACTCGGGGAACTTGCTGCAGAGAAATTGTTCAAGGTTGAACCACATAATTCTGGAAATTACGTGTTGCTTTCCAACATATATGCTTTGTCTGGTAGGTGGAAAGATGTTGACGAAGTTAGGGATAAAATGAGAAAACAGGGAGTGAAGAAAACAACAGCCACGAGCTGGGTGGAGCATAGCTCGTAAGTTCATTGTTGAAAACAGACCGCATGAGTAGTCAGATATCTATAATCTCTAACAAATCTCAAGGTTAAATTGAGGAGGGCGGGATATATATGTTGAAAAAGAGCTCGAAATTCTTCAAGCGCAGTTTAAAAGTGCAGTCGAGAGTAATATAGATGCTTCTGACGCAGTCCAGAAGATTGACAGAGAAAAATTTTAAATTTTCAGTCAGAGAATTGAGATAAACAAGATGAGTTGATGAATGTTAACATTGGGTGCACAGAAGATGAGACAAATTATGGACTCTAAATTGGATTCTGATTCTGTTAAGTTATCAGGATTCAGATATATTTGAGACAGATTCGGATGTAGAGAATTTCACCAGAGTGGAAAAACCTCTTTATTTGGACGAGTTTGATAAGTTTCCAGAACAAAGCGATAGTGAAACGAATGATTTTGAGGAATGATTTTGAGGAGCATATACGACAAATGTCCCTGAACTCAAAATACATTGGAAAAACACCAGGAAGTTGACAGAATTTTTCCGCATGCTACATCCTTTTTAAAGAAAAAGATAAAATGAGAAATTCGCAAAACACTCAAGTGTAGTCATCATGCTTATATATACAGCAGCCTTAGAAATTACAATGTATAACAATGAAGTTGCTTTGCGATTGATTAATTTTTTAAATTATAAAATTTTTAGATTTAGTTGTTTTATATGCTTAGTATTTATTAGTCATTAGATCACAACTTATATGTCATTTAGGATTAGGGGTAAAGTTCTTCCAACACCTTTCTTTACAAGCATTAAATTTGGAATTGCCTTAAAAGAAAGTCAATTTTTTTCCTACTTATGTCAGGCAATGGTGCACTGTTCCTATTTAGTTTACAACGTGGAGTTATAATTTAGGAAAATGTTCAAAATTGTTATTTGGTGCATGAAGAAAATATGGGGTGTAAAAAAAAATATGAGGCTACATGAAGAAAATATGGGGTGTAAAAAAAATATACATTTTAAAGTTATGCGGGCCAACCCGTCCCTTCCCACACTTGTCCCGTGCGGACTACAGATTATGTGTGACAGGTCTAAGCGAATCAGCGGATTGAAATAAGCAACCCACCCACGAACCGCGGGCCGACTCACCCCACTTTGCCACATCTCCTACCCATAAGAAGATCCACTTTGCCACATCTCCTACCCATAAGAAGATGATGATTTGTAATGCTTTCCGTAGAAGACATTGCAAGAAATTTTGTATATAAGATAAAATGTGTAGACCAAATAAAAAAGAAAAATATAAGAATAAAATGATTTTTTCTGCAAAGCTCAGGATATTTTTTAGAAACATTATTTCTTTCAAATAGGATTTTCTAGAATTGAAGCGTTTTAAATTGTTCTAAATTAAGATATGGAAAAAAACACAAAAATTTTCCTTCACTGTAGTAATGCCAAATTTTGTTTTTCTTTTAAGTTTTTGGATTTTATTATTATTACATATATTTATTTTAATTATGAAAGCATAATTAATATTTTAAAATATAAAATAATGTATAAAGTATGTGTTAATATATATAAATTAAAATTATTAACGTAATTAATTAAAAGAATTATCTATTAAAAAAGAATTATTTATTAATATATTATGTATTTAATTTCAATTTGGTTTGTTTTACTCTGCGTGCTTTCTGGTTTCCTCTCCATCCATCAACGCTCACCGCGCACTTGCATCACCACCTGAGCTTCGCTACCGCTTCGCCCAGTTCCGAAGTGATCCTCATTCTCACCGCAGCCTTCTTAAGTTAATCCGAAAGAAAGCCGAGCAAGAATCGCATTGGTTCAGGAACGCTGCGTGTTGTTCCGCTCCGCTGCCGCTGCGTTTTTTTCGGGTAAGTAGACTTCAATCTCGCAGAATCCCAATCTGGAGGACTGCTTGAAAACAAAACCATAATCGAATTCGAAGTTGCAGAGCCAACTCCTCAGGTCGGTTTGACACCAATGCTGGCCAAGTTTGGATTCTTAGATACCAATGTTTTGGGTTTCAGCAACACACTTCCTTCTCCACCCGATACCTCTGCTTTCATTCTCACTAAAACTATTCACTCTCCCCATAAATATCTTTGCAAGAAACTGAGTTTGGGTAAAAATGCTGATTCCAGCCCCTCAAAGAAGAGGTTCAATAAGAAGCTGCACTCCACGTGTTCGACCAGACGGGTCTCTCACGGTGGACGCATTCCTTCCCTTCTCCACGCTCTCAACACCATTCAGGATTTGGATAACGCTCTCAAACAGTGGGAGGAGACTCTCTCCAGCAGGCAAATCAGTGCAATTCTGAAGGCCCAGGTCTCTTGGCAGAGGTCTCTGCAAATTTTTGAGTGGTTAAAGAAAAAAGGTTGCTATGACTTGAACGTCATTCACTACAACATAATGCTCTGGACCCTTGGCAGAGCGTGCAAGTGGGGGCTTGTGGAGAGTTTGTGGGGCGAAATGAATGCAAAAGGAGTTGCACCTGTGAATTCCACTTATGGGACCTTGATTGATGTCTATAGCAAAGGTGGACTCAAAGAAGAAGCTCTTGCTTGGCTTCAGAGGATGCAGAGTCAAGGAATGGAGCCTGATGAGGTCACCATGGGCATTATTGTTCTGTTTTACAAGAGGGCGGGAGAGTTCCGAAAAGCTGAAGAGTTTTTCAGAAGATGGATTAGAGGTGCATCTTTTAGATTAGGGGTTAATCATAATTTTAGTGTGGATGATAAAGGATCACATGCCAATGTTTGTTTAAGCTCCAATACGTATAATACCTTGATTAACACATATGGGAAGGGTGGTCAATTTCGCGCAGTATGTGAAACTTTTGCTAGGATGATCAGACAAGGCATAGCCTTAAATACAGTGACACTCAATTTAATGATTCACTTGTATGGAAACTGTGGAAGGCTACAACAAGCTTGTTTGTTGTTCCAGAAAATGGGAGAGTTTCGTTGCCTACCTGACACTTGGACGTATAACATCCTCATTTCGGCTCATATTAAGAATAATAATGTCAACATTGCAGCTAAATATCTTGCAAGGATGAAACAGGCCTGCCTTGAGCCAGATATTTTGAGTTACCGTATCCTCTTGTATGCATACTCGACAAGGAAAATGGTCCAAGAAGCGGAAGAACTTGTACGGGAGATGGATGCAAGGAATCTTGCAATTGATGAATTTACCCAATCTGCTTTGACTAGAATGTATGTAGAATCAGGTATGCTTGAGCAGTCATGGTTGTGGTTCACGAGGTTTCACATAGCTGGGTATATTAGTTCTGGCTGTTATTCTGCCAATATTGATGCTTATGGAGAGAGAGGGTACACTTTAGAAGCAGAGAAAGTATTTTTGTGCTGCAAAGAAAAGAAAAAGCTCACTGTCCTCGAGTTTAATGTGATGATTAAAGCTTATGGGATAGGAAAATGCTATGATAAAGCATGTCAATTGTTTGATTGTATGAAGAAATTTGGTGTTGTTGCTGACAAATGCAGCTACAGTTCTCTCATACATATTTTGGCCAGTGCTGACAAGCCGCACGATGCAAAATCTTATCTTGAAAGAATGCAAGATGCAGGACTTGTGAGTGACTGTGTTCCATATTGTGTTGTGATAAAAAGCTTTGTGAAGTTAGGTCAATTGAAAATGGCTGAAGAATTATACGAGGAGATGCTTGGATATGCCGTTCAGCCTGATGTCATTATTTATGGTGTTTTTATCAATGCTTTTGCTGATACAGGAAGTGTTAAAGAAGCCATCAATTATGTTAATGAAATGCAAAAGGCAGGATTACAAGGGAATTTAACTATATATAACTCTTTAATTAAGTTGTATACTAAAGTAGGCTACCTGAAAGAAGCAGAAGAAACATATAAATTGCTTCAATCGTCAGGTGAGGGTCCTTCTATATTTTCCTCTAATTGTATGATTGATCTTTATACTGAACGACTTATGGTTGAACAAGCAAAAGAGATATTTGAGAGCTTGAAGAAGAATGAAGTTGCAAATGAGTTTTCATATGCAATGATGCTATGTATGTATAAGAAAATTGGAAGATTGGATGAAGCCAT
>Ga0123342_1004189_pt1 | contig 22311 bp, 11 predicted proteins | sample Turbeawhitnodule_FD_89960 | JGI IMG/M metagenome (GOLD analysis project Ga0123342, IMG submission 89960) | Root nodule microbial communities of legume samples collected from Mexico - Turtle bean Mexico white nodule | ecosystem: Host-associated > Plants > Roots > Nodule | place: Mexico: Nepantla... | reverse complement strand
TGGAAGTGAGGGGCGATGTGGATGAGGACACGTGGAAGGCCAATATGATCGCCAGTCGATAAAGCATTGCGTAGTCGGTGGTCGCCGAAGGTATGCATCATCACCGTGACCAACATGATCGCCATCGGTGAATAGGCGGTATCCGTGCGTGTGTAGTCGGGGATCGCCGAAGTTGTGCATCATTGTCGTCTTAAAAATGTAGTGGTGATCTCTGAGCGTGAGTAGAAAATAGAGTTTGGGTTGTGTAAAGGGTTGGATACCCCTCTTGTATCCCCTTAATTTAAAATTAATTCTTTGCTGATAAAAAAAAAAAACTTCTGTAGTACAAGTACAATCTCATATCATCTGCACTCCATATATGTGATATCTCATTACTAAATTGAAATCCAAATAGTCTGAGATAGGTCATACCACTAATCACATCACACAAATATATACCTATTATACACAATAACTTTCATCTTAACATTACGTCCTTTACTTTTTATGAACAAACACATATAATTAAGTTTCAAAAGTTAGGATATTTTGTTCCCTATCATCATGTGTCTATCAATAATACACAAATCTTTATGATATTTAATTCTCACCCCTCAAATGTATACAAAACTTTAATCAATAAATAAATGGCATGATTACTATGTTCAATAATAAAACTAACATACTTCCAAAAAGGAAAATTAGCTTCAATTGTGAAAATCGTTTATGAATGCCCATTTTCCATGTTTGATATCAAGACGATTAAAAAAATGGCTAGTTTATATATACTAGCTGAACAAGAAATAAATAAATTATTCTGTGTTGTAGAACTTTCTGATGTCTGCAAAAGCTCTCTAAAATCGACCTTATTATGAAACAAGTGGCTTCATAACTATATATATATATATGGCCTTGGCTAAAAATAAACACTGTAATGAGTTTTAATTGATGTGCGAAGTTGACAATATATTTTTATTTGAAAGGAGAGACTCTAAACGGTAGGAAAAATATTCCTATATTAGGCAATTTGTGAATATTAATTTTCGGTTTGATATTTAATACGATAGTTAATGAAAAATTAAATATTTTATTCACTCTTGAATGGTATGATTTAATTACAATTTGTAAAGAAAAGATCCATTCTTTTTTATATTAGTTATACTTTTATGAAAATGAAATTTTGGTTTACATATATATATGTATATATATTTTGTAAAATACTTGATTGTGGTACATATAGTTTAATTACTTTAATGTTGTATATTTAAATGTGAAATGTTACTAAATTTGTTATAAAAATTATAAACGAAACTTTTTAAATGTGTTTTAATCGAATACAAAAATGTTTGATTGATATACATATATGATATAGTTATTTTGTATTAAATTATTTGAAAAATAAATCAAAATTAGATAAATGAAAGTCGTTTTAATGTAAAATATTGAAGTTGAGCAATTTTCAAAATTTGCTTGTGCATATAGATTAACTTCAAATAAAAAAATTATTTCCATTTTGTTATTTTTTTAATGAAAGAATACTTTGAGTGAATATTAAATGAGATTATATTTTATATGATGATTTATTAAAGACTTATACAATATAAACATAACTATTTTGGAGATTCAAACAAAAATAGGTGATATTGAATATGTTAGTTATGAGTTGGATATATTCTCTTGTATACTTATGAATTTGTCTTTTAAATACTTTGGATTATGGATTGGGGTCAACTCATCCATATATCTGTTTTAGGAATCAGTGTTAAATTGGATATGGAATAAGTTGGCAGTTTAGAAAGACAAATTTCTTTCATTTGTTGGGAGAGTATGTCTTATTAAGTCTGTTTCTTCAAAATGCTGATTGTAGTAAAAGGGATAATTAGGAAAATCTAATTAATTTTTTTCTTGGAATGAGACTATGAAAATAGGAAATATCATGGGTTAAATGGATTGACATATGCAAAACAAAGGAATAAGAGGGTTTGAGTGTAAGAGATCTGAAAAGTTTTAAAGTTGCTCTATTAGAAAAATGGATTTGGAGAATGAGGACAAAATCTAAAGGAAAGTGGAAAGATATTATAGAATCTAAATTTGGCGGGTGGAGGTTTCTAGAGGAGAGAAATGGGAGTAAGGAATCTAGATGGAGGAGAGATATTAAGTTAATTGAGTCTATATCTTTAGGGAATTGGTTTTGAGACAATAAATCCTGGGTACAAGGAGATGGGAAAGACATCCAATTCTAGGATGATAGGTGGTTAGGTGATAAACCCATGTATAAATGTTGGCCTACAATCTTCTCTAGTGCAAAAGCTAAATTTATGAGACTCTGTGAAGCTGGTTTATGGGTAGAAGTAAAATGGGAATGAAAGTTAGAATAGAGAAGACCATGGTTTGAATGGGAAAAACCGATGGTTGACAAGTTCTTAGATGATTTATAAATAGTTCAACTCTAAAAGGAAAAAGGCAGATATATGAAAATGGAACAAGAGCTAAAATTGTATTTATTTAGTGAAGTCTGCATACGAATTGTTAACACTGAAGGGTAATGAGGGGTGGGAAGATAATTTTTCTGATCTGTGGAAGGTTAAACCACTGACTTCTGATGACTTTTTTACGACAAATGCATCGTGTTGTTAGAAGTAATAATTTATCCCTAAGGACGAATATCGAACCCACAAGGAACAATTGAATAATCAAGTAAAAGATTCACTAAATAGAAAAATAATAATAAAGTATTTTTGGAATTTGTTATGATTGTAATGATTAATTAGAAAATAAGTCAAAGACTTTGTTGGTTCAATTGGAAAAATAGGGATTGGGAGTTCATCCTTCTTACTATTTTGTATTTTGATTATCATGACAATATTGTATCATTTGATTAATGTTGATGCCCATATAAAATTCATTTATATCAATTCTTCACATATAAAATTATTAAGGAGTCTCCTGAATATCGATTCCTCGCATATTTATAAAAATAACTTATCATTAATAGTAGACGTTAATTGCAATTAACATTTGAAATCTATTCCTAGCATTCAAATATGTTAAGTATTATCATTTGGGTCAGAAATTTAGAAGTACTTACCAATCAAATCCAAGCTTCGAGACCATGTAAAACAAGCATTAGAAACAAAATGACAATACCAATCATCAATCAAGAAAAGCATATTATGTTTAGATATCACCTTAATACTTAAGAGTTTGAACATATTACTTCCAATCCCAAATGGTAGAATTAGCCACACATGTTGGCTCTTACAAGCATGGAGAAAAACGAAGAAGATCCAAAATGTTTCTCCTTGAGGGCTGCCTCCTCTAGGGTTTTTAAAACCTTCTATTCTCCCAATTGGATTTCTATTCACTCAATGGTGTTATTCTCTCAATCTTGCATGTCTAGGGTTGTTCCTCAAACCTTATATTTAACCTATTTGGGTTTAGGCTAAGTGAGTTCTCGCTTGGGCATTATTAGGCTTGCCTGAGCGAGTTGCACGAAAAAAAGTCCAACGTCACTGGAGTAATCTCCCTTGGGAGATATCCTCTGGGGGTGTCTGGCTTAGGCGAGTTTGGGCGAGCTTTGGTGAGTGCTGAGGCATTTCAGCTTTCCCTTTTTAGTTTTGTATATTCTCCTTTCGCCCAATCATCTCTATTATTCCCTAGAATCTTGAAATTAACACAAAATTGGGAATAAATCATTCTTATTCAAATTAAAATCACAAAATATATAAAAAGGTATGAATTCATAAATTAGAGGTTATTTTATGTTTAATTTATCAATTAATATCCATAAGTGCCTGCATTTTAATATGAAATATTACTGAAATCTGACACTTATCAACTTTTGCGAAATTTTTTGTATGGAGACTCCTTAAACAAAAAGTAGCTACTAAGGTTAATCTACAAAGTAGAGGTGTTACCCTTTCTAGTATAGTATGTCCCATGTGCTTTGAAGGGTTGGAAACTATTGCACATATATTTTTTTAGTGTAGGATAACACAAAAAGTCTGACATATGAGTTAAATATGGGTGGGCATATCTAATGTGATTTATAATAACTCCATTCAAAACTTCAACTTGTTTGATATAAGCCACATTGGAAGAAAGGTAATTTGGTTTGGAAAGGGGTTTGATCGGTTGGTTTGGATGTTATGAAAGCAAAGAAACCAAGTCTTATTTAATTCTTCATATCCTGATGTTGAAGATTTTTTTTGTACTGTCCAGAGGAATGAGTGGGTTTGGTTAAGGTATTACTATCAAAATTAACCTTACCTTATTATGACTGGTATTTCAATCTCATCTTATGCATAAATTTCTTGATATAGGAAGATCTAAGGGAGTTTTCTTTGATTATATGAACTCTGAGATAGGTCTTGGTTTGGTCTTATACTTGTGTAGGGTAGTAACCCAGGTTGGAGTAGAAATATGTCATTTTTAAAGGGGAGTTTGCTTAGAAGGTATCAATCCAGACCTTGGGAATGCATATGGAAAAAGTCCTAATGGAATTCAAAAGATGTTATTGAATGCCAAAATAATAAATTGTGGGCGAGGAATGGACATATGATATATTATAAAGTAATGTAACCATATTCCTTGCTTGTAAGGGAGTTTGTAATAGTAGGTGTTTAGAACAATGACTCATGTGTGATTTGGGTGGGTTTTATAAACGAATGGTGGCTATCTAATCCCTCATCTCTTTTGTATACGGATTGTAACATCCATAAAATGTTTCACTTTAATTTATATTTATTCTTTGCTGATAAAAAAACTTATCCTAATAGAGAAAATGTAAGATGAAAAATAAGAAATAATCACACATTAATAACATGATTCAAGTGAAGTGTTAATGAAATTCAATTTAAGTTCCGACAAATTGAGCTTCCAAATAGTTCAAAGGTCTACCTAAAAAAGCATTTTGATATACATTCTCACTATTAGAGAGACGAGTCTCTGCAATAGAGGCTAATGCACCATATGTGCAAATACAAATTTCAGCTATTGTTCCCAACAAATGTCTAGTAATCTGCATTTGTATAGAGGCTTTGTGTAATTGTAGGGTTTTTTTGGGCTACAGTGGTCTCTTTTTTGGAAAGAGGTATATTTGTATAATGCATCTCCTAGCCTCTTTTATTGTTTGTGGGGTTTTTTTATACGGTTATGTGTTGCGCCCACATGGACTATGTTTTCATTTTATAAACGGGTTGGTGCACCCCAAGTGCACCATTTTTATTCAGTTATTTTTCGTCGATAAAAACCCCCCAAAAAATAGCTATAATAAAAGATAATAACTTGTACTTTTTTCTATCACATTAGACTCTAGCTTAAACTCTCAGTCAAGCACAACTTAAATGTTAACCACAACCGATGATACAAAGTTCCTAGTCATGTAACAATATCCTTATAAGTAATTCATGTGAAACTTGCCTAAACTAACGAGAAAGACACATCAACAATGTTTCTCATTACCGAACTGGAAAGTCACTTAGACAATTTCTCTAAATGATCCATGTTTCAATAGATGCTAAAAGATTAGATAATCTATTGAGACTATCCACCACGTATGGTAAAATATGTAATTAAACACTAGACGATATGGTAAAATTAAATATTTTAGGAACCTTTAGATAAGATTTTATTGAGTCAATATTCATAATAACAAAATAAAAAAATATTTCTACCTTTTCCAAATTCTCAACACTAAATTGATTAAGAAAACTAATCCCAAATAGAAAATATTATCATTAGTAAAAAATGAAAATTAATGACAACTTACTGTCTAATCCACTTTTCTTAATAAGTTTGACAGTGAAACATTTGTTACTAGAATTGATATAAAAAAACTTACTATATCAGTTACTATTTAAATGATATAAAAGATACTTATTATGTTGTTTCTACATAGACCTGACATAATAAGTCACTTTTTCTTTCACCGTTCTATTCGCACTAGTAGTCTTGAGTTATTTTTTTTTTCATTAGCAACTCGCGGTGCCTTTCTTTTGCATTTCTTGTGTTTAACATTTCTTGTGCTCATACTTCAAGTGGTCTATTAATCTCTTCATGAAACATCTTTTTTTGGAAATCCATCTTAGCTTATGCCTGCAACTTTCTTGGACTGTGGGCAGGGTAGTTAATTTCTGTTTAGAAAAAGTTGATAGGTTTCTCTAATATAGAAAATTCACTCATAGGAAGAAGTTTAGGAAGTATAGTGATATTTACAAACTCAACTTTTATTATTATGCTGTTTTTGTTAAGTATCAAATTTGTTTTTTTTTTTTTTTGCTTTGAGACTCTTAGCTTATCTTTTTATAAAAGATTGAAATATCTCTTAAATGTTCATTTTAATTTAATTAATTTATTATTAAAAAAAAAACATTTCCTGTGCTCTACTTATGTTCTAACTTTCTCTTTCTAATAAATTTTTCTTTTATTTTCAACATAAGTGAGCTTGCAATGATTCAGTTCTTCCAAACAGGGCAAAGTGATATAAAAAAAACTTTACCTTTTATATTATATATGATCAAGAATAAAACTCTAGTTAACATGTCTAAATGTAGAATCTATTTATATGTTAATTATGCAAGAATTGTTGATAAGTAAACACTTCATATGAATAAGAAATTCAAGAAAAACAACATATTACCTTTGCAATGTTTTTCTTGAATAGGATAGATAAAGAAACGTTTCAAAATCTTCAATCAGTTTATAGGAAAAGAACATCACAAAAACATGTAGAGTCATCTTTCTATCTATATATATAAAGACAAAATAATAATAATGGAGCAAATCCATCTTTTGATATCTAGGTTTTCCATTGAGAAAACTTTACATGAAACCACCCCTTGCGTGTTGCTTAGCTCATGTTTATAGCAGAAACTGATTAATCAATAATTATAAACATATATATGAGAAGAAGTTTGAGAGAGAACGCGTACAAAACAATCCAAGGTGAAGTTATTTTGAGAGAAAAATGAAAATTTTGTGGAGGAAATGACATAAATAATAAACCATACAGATTCATGAACCAACACTGCTCTCCAACATACTTTGTTTACTAGAAAACAAAATAAAGTTAGCCCCCTTTGAATAAAGAACTCTATCTATCACATCATAATTATATATTTTTCCTGTTTTTCCCCTCCTCTCTCTTTATCTTTATCTTTTTCCTTTGTCTCCAATTCTAGCTTTTCACTGTTGACACTGATTAGTAACGTTCACTCCCATCTCTTTCATTTTTTTTTCACTTCACCAGTTATGATCATAATCGAGAAATTTCAAATGAAAAAAAAACCTCCATTATAGCTTGTAGGTAGGTATAGGTAATAACCTGGTCTAATTCACTGTTCCTAATAAGATAATAACAACTTTCACTTTCAATCAACTTTCAGATATTTCACATGTTTACTGTTCAGTGTGAAATATACTGAAACAATAAAATAGTGCGATTTTGAATGCTTCTAATACTGTTCATGTAAGATTTTTAATAATTATTTTTTTTTAAATTAGAACAAACAAATCCCAGTTCTTTAAAATTAACTAAGTTGACTCTGAGGCAGTCTTTTTCAAAGTTAACTGCTAACTCCTAACCAGTAAACTGTGCGTGATAAAAGCTTTTTAGCTTTAGTACTTAAAAATGTTTTTATTGGAAGGCTCTAATTGAAAACCACCCAAGAACTCTAATTGAACAAAGCATTCAGGAACGTTGTTTCCTTTGAAGGGGACAGTACATTATGAGATGACCTAACTGAAGAAACTGGGTGCAAAAAAATTTCTAAAATTTGACCTTGTCAATCACATATAAATGCATGGTACTAAAATTTCATTCAAATGCTTTTGATGTGATTTGATACATTTTGGTGCAATAAGGACCCACAAGGGGCTGCATATATGCTTTCATTTTAACACACAATCGCACGTGAAGAGCTTCCCAACCCCTTAATTTCTTTTGACATCAACTATATATATAGTTAACACCACTCCATCATAATAAAGTTTATTCAAAGTTTGCACATCCCAACCATATAATGCTAAGATGGCCGACTAACCCACGCCAAAACTTTATTAAAGCTCTCATACATCATTAAGAACAGTCACCCTTTTACTTTACAATTTTTTTTTTATCAATACCAATAGTGCTGACAAATAAGATCATCAGGAAGAACAATTGTGCCAAATTTTCATCGCAGATGAATTTTAAACAGTGAAAAAGATTGGCTTGCCAAAACTGTGGAGATTAACATCGAAATTTGCATGAATGTAAAATTTAGACACTACAACTTCAATTAACGATGATTTTAAAGTTATTAAGTGAGTTTTATACAGAATTGTCGTTTAAAGTGAGAAATGTTTTCATGGTATATATTGAACATTTTTGGGGAGAAGTAAGAGATAACAATAGCAAAGGAACAAGTCAAAATAAATAATAAATGAGGATTGTCTCTCTAGAGATCTTGGGGATTTAGAAGACCAATTATATCCTTAAAAAAAATTGGATTTCTTAACTGTATAAGAACCAAGTTAAAAAATATATGGCAGTTGTGCAATAATGTTTGAAAAATAAATGTGCGAAAGCATTATTTCGCAATTAACTCTGTGCTATGCGAAAACGCTATATACTAGCTTGTACTTCTCCAATGTTTTCTTCTAGCTGTGTTGTTAATTTTTTTCTATAACTAAATATGAATTAGATTGGATAAGATGTGATGATGAAGTCATTATATTCTTCAAGTAAATCATTAAAGCTTGCATTGCTATGCGATCAAGCAAGGTAAATGCGAATTACGCATGTTACTATTACATTGTGACATTGACCGTAAAACTATATCAAATAGAAAAGGGAATGTTTGTTAACTGTTATTACACGAGTCTATAAACAAAACTTTTTTTTTAAAATGTGCTAATTTTTCAATTTTTTTGGTCTTTTATTTCAAACTAGGCTTTCGGTTCACTCCTTTGACTTTAGATTAGACTTAGTTGACTGACAAACTCACTTGGCTGGGCTGAATCAATTGGATCTCTTGATTTCTTTTTTCGGTTTCCTCTCACGGTTAGGTGTGTGTACCTGCAATGACGCTCTGATACCAAAGTCAGAATTAATTTTGTATAATTATAAGATAAAATCACTCTATCTACTTCTTGGGTTGAACATCTATTTATAAGACTCTCTTATTGGACTTAGAAGTTACTTAAATATTTTCTTTTTGCACCTAATATTTTTTAAACACACATATGTATATTTAACCATGTTTTATGGGTTTTGTTACAGTAACTACTTTAATTTTACTTAGTTATTTTTTGTATTTAATCTTTCAGCCTGACCTTTCGACAAAATCTTTTGGTGGACAGTACATTAACTATCATAATCATTTTTTTTAAAGTTTTTTTTTTATAAAAATAATCCTAATATTTTAACAACCTAACAATCAATTATTAGTAGAATGAGAAATAATATGTTACTTAAATGTGAGTTCATACGAAGAAATGAATTTTTTTTAAAGATTGTAAAATGATGTATTTAATCATATAGTTATCAAAGTAATATTTTTGAGAAAAAAATTAGTACAAATAACACAATTCTAAAAACATGTGACATTTGCATGAAGTAATGGGACTTTTTTGGTATTAGAGACAGGTTTTCAAACTGGGATGTAAAGTTTGGTGGGAGAAGTGTTTTAGAATTGGTCAAAGTTTCGACTTTAAGAAAGATGTTGGATGCAAGACTCACCACCACCTTGGCAAATACCATGTATTGTCCCTTTCAGCTGAAAATATTGTTGTCACCTTGTTGGAGAGGTTGAAGACATATTACAGTTTCTTGTTAATAAGATCCAGATTCAATTTAGTTGTATATGAGGGAGATTAATCAAGTCAATCGCTATTATCATTTTCTAATTATATATGCTTATGTATAAAGAAGAGAAATTAAGTCATTAATAGTCGTAAATAGATTATATAAATTACAAGAAGTAAGTGGATATGAAAAGAGAGAAAAATAAAGTCAGAAGTAGAACGAAAATAGGAGTGGTTTGGTGGAAAGAAAATAAAGTGAAAGTTAACTTTTTAAAAAATATTTTAATAATGTTATTGTTGTTAATACTTTTTATAATTTTTATTTATTATTAATGAAACACATGTGCTTTCCACTTTTTTTTAACTATAATAAGAAAAATATGTAATTATTTTTATTATTATAATAATTATTAAAATAAAAAATATTATTAAATTTATATAATATTTATAATATATATAGTAGTTTTTAGTGACTTCATTTGGTCCTACATGTAAAGTTCATCCCATCATCGCATCATACATATTTTTCAAAATTTCACTTTGATTTAAACTTCTCTTTGAGGTGTTCCGGGTTTAGTTTTTAGTAATTAGATTTAATTTTTAAACAAAACCTATTCTGCATAAATGAACTTGAAATAATCCGATTATTTATTTAATTTCGAAATATTTTTATATTCATTTTTAATGCAAAGATTTTTTTTTTTAATTTTAAAAATCACAATCTTATTATTGTATTTAATAATAATATTTCTCATTATCGTTATCATTACTAATATGACTTTGATTATTACACCTTGATGTTTACTAGGTTTTGTTAAGATAGATTTCATATGCTTTTTAATTTATATTTAAATAAATCTTAAAAGAAAAAGAATAATATTATACCAAATAGTACCTATGCTTTTCGGCCCAATTTTTTAAGATCTAGCCTAATTCATTTCGCATACTGGTCAATTCTGATTGGGTGAAACTTTCTTTAACTTAATTTGGCTCAGATAATTTTTTATAACCTGACTAATTGATTTTGAAACTGAAAAATTAGAAAAATCTATTTATGAAATTAAGATGAAAGATATAACACATTAAATTTAATGATGCCAATAGAACTGTTAAAATAGGTTTGATATGATTAATCGATCTAAAATATCTACAAAACATGTAAAGTTCAATTCGTTAGCTTGTAATTAAAATAAGTTTAGGTTGGTCCAGCACAGATCTATCTATCTTATGAAATAATGACTATATTTATAAAAATAAAAATAAATATGTTATCAAAATAATGACTATTTTTTTTATCTTTTAAAAGTTGAGAATGTTCTGTCTTCCTTTTCTTGGGGGTTCTCTTACTGTTAACATATCAACAATCTTCTTGATTCTTGAGTTTTAACAGGAAAAAATGAGGAATCGAACTAGTTTTGTAGATCTTTCTAAGTTGTACTTTGAACTGCTTGATTTTGGCCATGATCGATTTGCGGATACGAATAATTTCCAAATTTTGCTAAATCTGATGAGCACAATCAAAGCCAGCCATGCAAAGAATGAGAGGTTTAAACATGGTCACATGGAGCCATGAAAGTAGCAAATATTCTTGTTGTTCCCGCTTCATATACACCTCGTTACACATATATACCACTCTCACTTAATTAGAAGCATCTTTTAAAGTAATTGCTTGTTCACTTTCAATCAAACTTTGAAATTTTAAATCAACACTTTATCAATCAATTTCCTAACATATCTCTCTATCTTACCTATTCTAATATCCATCAATATTTATTTAGAGAAAGTATTGAAAATTCCACCTCAACTAGAGATAAAGTCTAAAATTGCATCTTATAACAGTGAATTTGTTTTGTAATGTTGAATTAGGTTTAAGGTTTATTTTTTAAGATGATATCAAAGTGATTTAGAGTCTTAATCTTATTTTATTGGGTCTATTGTACTATTTGTTATCATATCATTTATAAATATATCACTAAAAAAAAAAATCATGAAATAAAAAATAATTTTAGAGACAAAAAATAATTAGTTGCTATAGTAATTAAATTAGAGACCATTTTAGAGATGTAAAATCTTTTTTTTTTGTTTTTTAAATTAGTTTCTATTATTGTTAAATGATTTCTAAATTGGTATCAAATTAGCTACCAAAAACTTTGGTAGCTAATTTGATACCAATTTAGAAACCATTTAACAATAATAAAAACTAATTTAGAAACCAAAGTTTTTTTTTTTCTAAAATGATCTCTAATTTAATCACTATAGTAACTAATTATTTTGTGTCTTTAAATTTGATTTCTATTTCATGATTTTCTTGTAATGTATAGTTTCACACATAAATTGACTGATATTGACTGAGTTGCAGATCCCACCTTAATTATAGATAAAACTAGTACTGATAAAAAAAAATATAGATAAAACTAGTTCACACTATATACAAATGATTGTAAATCTTATCTTACAAATTTGTTTGGTAAAGTTTACCATTTACTCTTTAAAAAATATTTAAAACAAATATGGATTTGACTCTTTTAAAATAAAATAATATTTTAAAACAAAAAAGCTATGGATTAACTCTAAAAATAATTTTAATATAATTATTGTTGAAATTAACTATAACGTGAAGTCTCGTATTTGATATAAATAAATATAAAGAAAAAAAACTCATACTCTTTACTAGAATTGTTGAGTTGTTATGGTTTTTTTTATAAAAAAAATAAAATAAGAAAGAGATATTTAAAAGATACCCCATATTTATACAAGACTGTACCACTCGTAACCCATAAAAAACGAAGTCCAAATAGTTGATAATAATTTTTGTGAATGGATAAGGAAATCATGTGTTGACACTGAAAGACACATACTTTATGCAGATAGATGAGAAGTTTGTAGATTTGAATGTGAGAGACATTTGAAAAGTTGACTGAATGTCACAATGACTTTCAACCCAATTCACTATATTTAAGGGTATAAGCACAACTGAAATTGCTACAACTGTCCCTTCCTTCAAGGATCTCTTCTTTTCTATTAACATTATTTTTTTTATAAATTTCTTAAAAGTAATCACTTTATACCAGAATTATTCTTTTAATCTTAAAGAAACTTGTCAATATAAGTTGCGAAAAACTATAAAACATTGATAACGTATGATGAATGGTAAATCAAACATTATATTTCTCTAAAACTAATGAGTGTGTTCTTATCTATTTAGAAAATATCCACAGTAGAGGACCCACATTTGCTCATCTTCAACTCATGGGATATACGTCCAAACTTCAACTGCAAGTCCAAATTTCCATACCTACCGACCCCAAGTAACCTAAAATTCAATAGTTTTGGATCTCTTCTACGTAAATATTCAAACAAGTGCTCTGTAGGCTTGGACAAAAATGGTTACTTTCCTCCTTTTTCTCCACGTATCATTTCATTTTCATCCAAGTCTTTTCCTTCTAGTTTTATACACTATAAAAGACTTATTTAATAAAAATCAATTTAAAAAAATAATAATTAATTGTTATATTTATTAAATTAGATATTATTTTAAAAATTAAAAAATATTAATATCTAAATTAATTCGATTTATTATTTATAAATAATTTATAAATTAATATTTAATTAGCTAGTATGATTTTTAAAAACTATTTATTAATAATAAAAATTAAGTAAATATTAATATTTTCATTTCACCTAAACCCTAATTTTCATTTTATTAAGGATATTTTTGGTCTTTTCCTTTGCATATATTGGGTGCAATCCAAAATGATCTAGTGCATGAAGAATATACCAATAAGAAGTCACTTAAGCCCAAACAAATTAGGTTAAATAGAAGGCTTGAGGTATAACCCTAACAATCAATGATTGAGAGGAAAACACCATTGAGTGAATTGTAATCAAATTGGGAGAATAGAAGATGTTAAAAAACCCTAAAGGAGGTAGTCGTCAAGGAGAAACATCTAGAATCTTCTTTTCTTGCTCTCCTTGCTTGTAACAACCATCATGTGTGGCTAATTCTACCCTTTGGGATTGGGAGTAATATGTTCAAACTCTTATGTATTGAGGTGATATCTAAACATAATATTATGCTCTTGATTGATGATTGATATTATTGTTTTGTTTGTAATGCTTAGTTTTCATGATCTCGAAACTTAGATTTGACTAGAAATTACTTCTAAGGTTCTAACCCAAAAAATAATGCGTAACATATTTGAATGCTAGGAATAATAGATTTAAAATGTTAATTGCTATCAACGTTTAATCTTAACGATAAATTATTTTTATAAATATGCGAGGAATCGATATTTAGGAAGAATCTTAATAATTTTATATGCGAGGAATTGATATAAATGATTTTTATACGATTATCAATATCAATCAAAGGACACAATATTGTCATGCTAATCAAAGTACAAAAGAGGGAGAAAGATGAACCCCAATCTCTATTTTTTCAATTGAAGCAACAAACTCTTTGACTTGTTTTCTTATTAATCATTGTCATCATAACAAATCTCAACAAACTTTTATTATTCTGTTTTATATTTAGTGAATCTTTTACTTGATTATTCAACTGTTCCTTGTGGGTTTGATATCCGTCCTTAGGGAATAATTATTACTTTTGACAACTCGGTGCACTTGTCGTAAAAAATTCATCAACTACCATCTTAGTGTAATTTTTATGCAAACAACAAAGCAGTTTGAGATCTATAAATTGCTCAAACATCTTTTGTGGCCATTTTCTAGGATTGTAGGCATATTGATAAATGCCATAATTCAATAATATTTCATACAAAAAAAAATAGTTACTTATGAACTTTAATTGATAAAATAGTTATAATTAAATCTCTAATATGGGAATTTGAACAGTTTTACATATTTTAGATGGGTTACAAGATGATTAAGAACGATTTATTCCCAATTTTGTGTTATTTTCAGGAATTTAAGGAGAGATGAAGCGAAAGCATATATTACGAATAAAGATGCTACTTAGCTCAAGCCCAACTAGGCTAAATAGAAGGCGTGAGGCATAACCCTAGACATCATTTGAAGAATAGAGATAGATAGAAAACCTTAAAGGAGGCAACTGTTAAGGAGAAACATCTTGAATGTTCTTTTCTTTCTTTCCATGCTTGTAATGATCAACATGAGTGACTAATGCTTGTAACAAAATTTCTTTACATAGGTAATGATCAAACTATTATGATTTTATTCTTGATTGATGATTGGTATTGTCATTTTATTCGTAATGCTTGTTTTATCATGATTTTGATCCTTAGATTTGACTGAAAAGTACTTCTAAGTATTTGACCTAAATGATAATGCTTAACATATTTGAATGCTAGGAATATAATTGAAATGTTAATTGCTATCAACATCTGCTCGTAAGGGTAATGAGTTTTTATAAATATGCGAGGAATCGATATTTAGGAGACTATCTTAAAATTTTATATGCGAGAAATCAATATGAATGAATTTTATATGGGCATCAATATCAATCAAAGATAGAATATTATTATGCTTTTCAAAATAGAAAAGAGTGAGAGGGATGAAACTCAATTCCAATTTTCCCAATTCAATCAACCAACTCTTTACTTTGCTTTATTTACAATTTTTGCAATCTCACAAACAACAAACATCCAACAAACTTTAATTATTGTTTTCTATTTAGTGAATATTTTACTTGAGAATTCAACTGTTCTTTGTGGGTTTGATATCCTTTCTTAGGAACAAATTATTACTTCTGACACGGTACACTTACCGTAAAATAGTCATCACATACCCAAAATTAGTCCACAATGTGACTGTTGCACTATATCTCCAAATATTGTACATTAGTCCTATAAACATAACACCTTCACCAACTAGACTACAAAACACCAAACTCAAAGCATACCAACATCAATAACACAAAATAAGTAGTATCATTTATCTTTTATGACTTTTCTATGTCAACGAAGTTAAACACATAATTGGATTCAAGCACTAGTTTAGTAAGAGAGCAATGCATATTTTTCTTTGCTTGATAACCATGACCAAGCTTTGAGTTGAGCAAGAATGAAAATTTCAATAGGGTTAAATGTTGCATTGTTAAAGATAATGTGGTTCCTTTGTTTCCAAATTTCTACAATAACAGTCATCCACATGCACCCCCAAGCTTTGTTTTCAACCTTATTTAACCTTAAACTATTAAATTAGTAAAAATGGTGTTTTGGTTCAACATGCATAACTATAAGTTCACCATATAACAACAATCCTAAACAACCAAAACATTTTGAGACTGAAGGAAAATATGGCTAACAGGTTCCTCTATTTGTCTGCAAAAGACACAGTATTATCTAATCTAACACCCTTTCTATTAAGATTATCCTTAGTTGGTACTCTATTTTGAAAGACTTTCCATGTTGCACACATAGAAGAGGGTAACACTTTAACACTCCATAATTGATAAGTTCCATAATTCAATAATATTTTATATTAAAAGATAGTCACTTATGGGCTTTTATTGATAAAATAAGTATAATTCAATCCTTAATTTATGAATTTAAACCTTTTTTACATATTTTTTTATTATAAGATGCATATGAACGATTTATTCCTAAATTTGTGTTAATTTCAGGATTTTAGGGGAAAATGGAGATGAAAGGGCTAAAAGAGAATGAACAAGATAAAAAGACAAAGTTGGAACATTGGAATTTCGCCCAAAACTCTCCGAAATTTGCCCAAGCAAGATCACTCTAGAGGAACTCGCTCAAGAGAGTTCACTCTAGTGAAGTTGGGCTTTTTATCGTCAAACTTGCTTAATCAAGTAATATCTTGCTTAAGCTGGATGTCACTTAGCCCAAGCCCAATTATATTAAATAGAAGGCGTGGTGCATAACCCTAGATATCATTGGGAGAATAGAGAGAGATAGAAAACCCTAAAGGAGGCCATCATCAAGGAAAAACATCATGGATCTTCTTTTCTAGCTTCCATGCTTCTAATTGCCAACATAAGTGGCTAATTTCCCCCTTTGGGTTTTGGAGTAATCTATTCAAAATCTTATGTATTGAGGTGATATTTATCTATAATATTCAGTTCTTGATTGATGATTGGTATTATCATTTTATTCTCAAAGTTTGAATTATTCATGATTTTGATCCTTAGATTTGACTGAAAAGTACTTCTAAGCATCTGATCTAAATGATAATGCTTAACATGTTTAAATACTAGGAATAGATTTGAAATGTTAATTGCTTTATAACATATGCTTGTATGATAATGAGTTTTTATAAATATGCAAGAAATTGATATTTAAGAGACTATTTTAATGATTTTTTATGTGAGGAATCAATATGAATGATTTTTATATGTGTATCAATATCAATCAAGATTGAATATTACATACTTTTGAAAAAATACAAACGAGTGAGAAAGATGAACCTCAATCCCATTTTTCCAATTGACTCATACCAATCATTTACTTTGCTTTATTTAATTCTTGCAAATTCACAATACAAGAAACCTTTCAACAAACTTTAACATATTATCTTATATTTAGTGAACATTATACTTGAGAATTTAACTGTTCTTTATGAGTTCGATATCCGTCCTTAGAGACAATTTATTACTTCTGACACGATACACTTGCTGTAAAAAAAGTCATCAATAACCACTCATATAAGGAACCATCTTCGTGATATTTCCAAATCCATTTATCTTCCATTCCCAGCTTCAACTCTAGGAAACCCTTCTCCATTGGAATGACCAGTTCCAAATATATTTTTCCCAGTATTCAACCTCACGAAGTCTCTCCTTTTTAGAATTTGATGTTATATAACCTAGGAAATATGTCTCTAAGATTCATATTCCCAGCTCATGTATCCTCCTAAACCCTTATATTATGTCCATTCCCAATTTGCCATTGTATATTATCCTCAAACCTCAAACCTTAAATCTCAATCCTCCATCATTCTTAACATGGCGATATCCCTTTACCACAAAGACTTTAAGTTTGTGATAGGTTAGGTCCAAAATTCTCCGCAACCCCATATTTGGAGTGAAGAACTTTCTTTCATAAACCTTCTTTATTAGACCCAAGCCTCCAAATCCATTTTCCAAGCAAAGCAATGTTAAATCTACCTATGTCTTTGACTACTAATGCACCACATTATTTTGTTTTTCATATCTTATCCAAGAAATCCAATTTATTTTCTTTTCATAACGTCCCATCCCCATCGAAAGTTAGATTGGATTTTCCTAATAGTAGCAACAACTTGTTTTGGCATGTTAAAAAGGGACATGTAAAATACCAGGAGATAAGTAATAATAGATTTCAACAAGCATATCCTTCCAGGAAAAGATAAAATTTTCCCTTTCTACCTAGATAGGCTTGTTCTAATTTTATCTACCATCTCATCCCAGAATGCTACTTTTCTATGGTTACCCCCCACCTTCATTCCTAGATAAGAGAAGGGGTATACATAATTTCACATATTAGTATAATAACATATCTATTTACTAGTCCTTAGTCAATATGAATTCCAACAATTTTTCTTTTCATATAGTTCACTTTTAGACTGGATGTGAGTTTAAAACATATCATAATTGATTTGAAAACAAACACATTTTTAGTCGTGGTAGTACAAAAGAATAAAGTGCCATCTGCATATTGTAAAATGTTTACTTCAACCTCCCTATTGTCCACTAGGACACTATGAAGAAGATTCTTTCTAACCATTTGTTTGGTAGCATCAGCTAGCCCCTTTGTTGCAATAATGTATAAAAAGATGCTAGAGAGTCTCTTTGCCTTAAACCTATTTGGGGTTTAAATTTAGCAGTGGGACTCCCATTAACAAGAACGAAAAGTGATGAAGATTGCAAACATCCTCTAATCCATTGGATCCATTTTCCATAGAAACCTAGTCTTTCAAGCATATACTAAATAAAATCCCACCTAATCGAATCATATGCTTTTTCATTATCAACTTTTAACATTAGACTTGACATCCTTTTCTCTTAATCTCCTCTAACGTTTCATAGGCTACAAGAACACTATCTAGTAAACATATACCTTTTATGAAAGTCGATTGTCAATTGTTTATCATGTTATTGATAACCTTTTTAGTCTAGAAGACAACACTTTGGTGATGACTTTATAAATTAGGGTAAAGGGTTTATACTCATTTAGGTACTATGGGCAAATGGTTTTGGGAATTAGTGTCATAAAAGACACATTTAAGCCTAAGGGAAACTTGTCATTTTATGCAAAATCTTGCACAACATTTACCACATCAACTTTTAACTCTTCCCAAAAAGCCTTAATAAACCTAAAATTATACTTGTCGGGACCTGAGCTTTTGTTACTTTCACAGTTCCAAACATTTTCTTTCACCTCTTGTTCGGATATATGCTTTATTAGCATAGCATTGTCCTTTACAATTTTTTTTTGAAACTCTATATTATCTAACATAACATGTCCCCCTTTAGCTGAAAAAGTATGTCCTGAAAATATTGCTTCACTATTTGTTTCACCCTTAGAGGTTCCTCGCATCACACACCCCCATCTAGGACACCCTTCAGCCCATTTATGTCCCTTATCCATTTGATAAAACTATAGAAGTATCTAGTGTTAAGATTACCATTTGCTAACCACTTCATTCTAGCCTTTTTACATCCCCCCGCTTCTTGATTAATCTAAGCTTTGTTAAGTTTAGTAAGCTTGGTCTACCTTTCTTTCTTCCCTTGTAAATCCATTTACTTAACATTGTCTCTACATATTAAGCTTCTATATTTTTTGTCAATGCCTCCATACAGTTATCTATGTTTCCAAAGATATCTTAGTTCCAAACCTTGATATCCCCCTTCAACTTTTTTAGTTTCTTTTTCAACACAAATACTCCACTGCCTCTTATGACATAACTTTTCTATTTTGTCTTTGTTCCATATATCTGGGCTCCAAAGGGTTTTGGACCCCAATCTCTAACCCCGCTTTTCAGAACTATTGCACAATGATCAGATACTGTCTGACCTAGAACATATTGCTTACATTCAACCCATTTTTCTAGCCATTCAAATGACACCATTATTCTATCTAATATACTTTTGGCAAGACCATTCGATTTATACCATGTGAATTTTCACCAAAGGGATATCTTTATTGTTATCCCTTGTAAGGTTACTTTCTCTCATTTCCATTCGATATCTTATAAAATTAAAATCTTCTAGTAAACACTAGGCCATACTACTTAGGCCCTTCTAGATTGCATATGTCATCCCACATAAGTATTTTTCTCACTGAGCATTCCCGGGGAGTACTCATTCGCAATTACTGTTTGCACCTTTGACATTCCCCTCCATATCCCCTACACTATAATAAAACCTTTACCATTGGCGTGGTTGTTTAACTGAAATTTCTCTTTATTCTAAATAGTTATTATTCCCCCTACGCAATTCTCAATCACATTTTCAACACATGCTATATTATTTGTACCCCAAAAAGCAAAGTACGTTTCAGGACAAAATTTGTCACATTTGGTTTCCCGAATACATATTATATCAAATTTCTCTTCAAGAATCAAATTTATACATTTTCTTAATATCCCTCATACCTCTTATATTGATATTAGCTATTCTCATTAATTATACCATTTAAATCCTTGTTGCTTATCTTGAAAAAACTACAATCCCTATCTTTCAATTCTTATATTTTGCTAACTATTATGTTATCCTCCCATTGAAATGTAAATCCTATTTCCTTGCCTAATTCCCAAGTTTTAGATGCTTCCTCTGGTCCGTTTCTCAACCAAAAAAGACGATTATAATTCTTAACAACACTATCATTAATAAAATTGTTAAGTTCAAGATTGTCTAACCTGATTGTCAGGCACTAGTGGTTCAGCGAAAAAAAATGATTGTGATCCTAGTGTATGGTTTCCTCTTAGATGGTCTTGTGTTGTCACTTTTTTCTCTATGTTGTTTCATATTGTGAAATTTCGGGAGTTTATTTGAGTAACCTTGATTAGCTTCGTCCACTCCTTTCCCCTAAACCCATCGTCTCCCAAATGTCTTGAACATTCAAGTGTTTTTCCTACATATTTTGTAAGTTCCATCCCCTTGAAATGAGACCCAAGTAAAAAATCTTTCCTAGGGTTTGTGTTTCGACTTTCCCCCTTTCCTCTAACCAACTCTCCCATCAGGCTTGTAAATTTATTTGGACATTGGGAAGGTTCCAAAGAACCAGATTGTTCATAGATGTCCATTCATGGGCCTAACTGATACCCCAAATTGGCTATTTTTATTTGGGCCATATCGCTAATAAGCCCAATATCCTAAGGCTCTTCCATCCCTTTTGGTTTTGTCACTGTTGTGTCCACAAACAAAGTCCTGGCATCAACGTCAAATCACCAGCAAAACATAAAATATATCATTTTCTTAATGTGTCCTAAGCTTAATACCTAAACCCAAAGGCATAATATCATCCCAATTGTCACTCACCATACATCTATAAAGGACAATGAACTCACAACGGGCCATACACATGAATGGAACCTATTATACATATATCATCATATCTAACACTCTACCACTTATCATTTTCATCAATATAGATCTCAACACATAAAACCACAACATGTTGATACCCACCTACTTATGTAGTAAGTTTATTATTATCAATGTTAGAGAAAATGTCAACATAAACACATAATTGGCTACTTTCCATAAATGGGAAAATTTTCCACACTATGCTTATGTGAGATAACTCCAAAGAGCACAATTGGTTTAGTCTCTTCTTCACTTAAACATCATTTCCTCACTTGGGTGATCATCACTTAAGTGTTCTCATAATGCTTGAGTGATATACTTTTATGTCTCTTACAAAAAGTTGTAGAACATTAAAACTTCATAATGCTTGAGTGTTATCATAATGCTTGAGTGATATACTTTTATTTCACTAGTGCTTGAGCGATCTAGCCTCACTTAAGCTCCGTGATGTAGATGTATTTTCTCTAATATTCCAAAACTCTTGCACCACTATCATGGTTCTCGCTTGGGTGATCATATAAGCACTTCAACATCAACCTTCCTAAAGGAGGAACACTTGATATTTAATTTATGAACTAAATTTAAAATTATGATATTTAATTATTCTCTAGTTACACTTTTATTAAATTTATAATTATGTCCTTTAATTTATCTCTAGTCATGCACTAGGTATCTTTATTAAGTTATTGTTTTTTCTTCTTATTTTATTTGATTTTGTAATATTCTAAACATTGTACTTTTATAATTTTAAGAAATACATACAAAATAATAATAAAAATAAAGTAAAATTATATATTTTTTATTCAATGAACTTGGATAAAAAGAAAGTTACTTATATGCTCTGTTATTATTTTTATACATTTTGTATCTATTTGGATGGTGTGTACAAATTATTTGTCAAGACAAATATGATGTGATCCTGCCTGTTGACCAGAACGTTGGATCTTGCCTCGTCAAACTTGGATCGACGTGTGCACCGCTTCAACCTCCGTCCTTCGTCGCGATCCACCTCAAGAACCTGCAAAAGAACAGAGCGG
>Ga0123342_1004188_pt1 | contig 22319 bp, 13 predicted proteins | sample Turbeawhitnodule_FD_89960 | JGI IMG/M metagenome (GOLD analysis project Ga0123342, IMG submission 89960) | Root nodule microbial communities of legume samples collected from Mexico - Turtle bean Mexico white nodule | ecosystem: Host-associated > Plants > Roots > Nodule | place: Mexico: Nepantla... | reverse complement strand
TTTTGGTTTTAACAGCTCAACCATTTGAAAAACAGTTTTCAATCTTTTCTAAAAACACCTAAGTATAAAACAATCGGTTGTTTCGACAAAACAATCGGTTGTTTTTCACTTAGTTTGAAAAAACACTTTTCTTTTAAAAGATTGAGAATGCCTATGCTTTGGATTCATTCTAGAGTGGATTACAAAACTCAAACTACCCCAGATCCTATCTAGGTCAACTCAGCAACAGCAAACACATCCTAGCCTTCAACATCCTTCAAAGGGTTTGGATTCTTCAAAGCTTGAACACTACTTGGTTCAACAAAAGATTGCTTTGAGATAGCTTTTGATCAAGAGAGTGTGGAATAGGATTTTCAACTTGTATTGATTTCAGATCTTTCTGTAACAAGTGTAATCCTTTTGTACTGTGTGAAAACTCTATGTGTGAAGTTGAGAAGTGTTGTGTGCTCTTGAGGTTGTCAAGATCAACATTCTTGGTAGTGTTTGTGCTGAGCCAAAGGAAGTGTGTGTCTTGAGGGGATCAATGTCACTTCTTTGGTGGTGTTTTAAGTAATCTAGGTTTGGTTACTTAGTGGATTGCTTAGTGGTTTCTGGGAAGACTGGATGTAGCTCTTGGTTTAAGAGTGAACCAGTATAAACATGTGTGTGCAATCTCTCTATCCTTTGAACTCTTTAATTTCAGTTTATATTTATGAACTGGTATAAACAACCGATTGTTTTTCTGGTGATGTGCTAAATTGCTTTGTGTTTTTTGCAAACTGTATTTTGAATCAAATTTTCTTAAAGAAATTTCATTCTATACTAAAAAGTTTGCGAAAACCCTCTTTAAACCATTCACCCCCCTCTAGTTTAAAGTCATACATTCTAACAAAAACAACTTAAAAGCATAATTTAAATGAGTTCAGGGTAAGAGAAAAGCACACAAACAATTTATACTGGTTCACTCTTATCCCAAGAGCTACATCCAGTCCCTAAAAACCACTGGGTATCTACTATGCAATCAAAATCTAGATTACAAACACACCACCAAAGAAGTGATCTTGAACACCTCAAGACACACTTCCTTTGGCACACAAACACTACAGAAATCATAACACCCTCAGATTTTGCACTTACACACCAATATTTATAAATACAATAGATTCAGAAAGGATTACACCTGATGAAGATCAAATCAAAAGATTACAGCAATCTTATTCCACTTCTTTGAGGAAACCCAAAAGTTTGAATGCAAATCTTGAAAACTCAAATATGTTTTCACACTTTCACAAATGTCTCAAAATTGTTATCAAACTTTAAGAGAGTATAACAACCTCTTTTAAATACTCTAAAAGTTGTTAAAAACATTTAAAGCAGAAGCCTATTCAGTTAGAAAACATTTAAAGTTGATTTGCAAACATAATAGAAATTTTGTTATGGATTTTCAACAAACAATCGGTTGAATTCTCGAAACAACCGATTGAATTGGTTTGACAACAAAGTCAACCAAGTCATACAGCTTCAAACCTTTTTTCAAAAACTCTAAGTGATAAACAACCGATTGAAACGATAAAACAATAGGTTGTTTTTCCACTTCTTCATAAAACAATATTTTTCAAAAAAGTTTTGATCCAAACTGTTTTAGATTCAAACAAATAGTGGATTACACATCATTCTACCCAAAACCCACACACACACACAACAACTCCAACCTTCCATCAAACACCATAGATTTGGAGACATCAAAACTTCAAAATCATCTTTCATCAACACTCTTATGTCTAAATCCTAAAAATTCAAATAAGTTATATACTCTTAATCCCTATATGTAAACATGATATTATTAGAAAGAAACATATACTTAATACCTATTTTGCTTTTAAGACTATAGAATATATTATAATATTTTACTGTGTCAATATGCTATTTATATTTGTATTTTTTTTAAATCAATTACTGAATAATTGTTATTATATTTTTTTTTATGTGAAATTGATATTTTTTAATGTGAAATTGTTATTCGGAATGTTATTATATTCTTTAATTTTGTCTTTTACTTCTTTTATAAAAAATAGTTGTTGTTTAAATATTTTATTTATTTTATCTCAGAAAAAAATTCAATTATTATTTGTATATGACTGCATTCTTTATCTTTATTTGTTTTCTATACAAAATCAGTTGTTGTTTAATGGTTATTTTATTTTATTCTTTTGACAAAAATGCAATTGTTGTTTAAGTTAGTTGAAGTTTAAGATTTTATTTTATTCATAAAAATCTGAATTAGTATAACATTTTTATTATATTTTTTTATTTTTATTTTTTCTATATAAAACTAATTTATTTTATATTTTGAAAAAAAATCAGTTATTGTGTTCGTATTTGAATTAGAATATAATTGTTTTTATAGTTTTCTATTTTTTTATATGTAAATTTATTTATTTAAATATTTTTGTTCAATTGTTGCTTAGATTTGATAGAGAGAGTCAATATGTCAAATGAAATGAAAAAAAAAATACATAATAAGAATGTTTATTAAAAACATTTATACAAGAGGATTTTCTATTAAAACTGTTTTTTATTACATAAATTTTTTATTCTATCATTATTTAATATATTTTTTTATTAGTATAATAAAATATTTTGTCATTTTATATCAATTATTTAAAAAATAAATTTATTTTTTAATTTTTTAAATTATTATTAATGTATAGCTTTTATATCTAACTCCTCCACTCTTTTCTTAATTCATTATTTTATTTTAAGACAACAACAACAAGAAAGAGAGAACATACTCTTCCCCATTTCTACATAAAATCTCATATATCAAATAAAAGAACTTTCATTTCTAATCACTTTCTTCACTTCATTTCAATCAACTACTATATTATTTGGTAAAACTATTATTCTTTTGTATATACCATCAAGTCAATCATAATCTCAATATGAATATCATCACATTCTTCGATTCCAAAACTATCAATGGAAGAAAGAGAATTTTTTTGAAGAGACTTAAACAAGAAAAAAGAAATATTAGTTTAATTAATTCATCATTTTTTTTACATATTAAATTTTATTTTTCAATTTTGACTTATCCAAAATTATTTTTTTATGTATATTAAATTTCTATTATCGTAAAATTAAATAAAAAAAGAAAATGCGAATACATGTACGTTGTTGCTCCTGTGTTTTCGTAGTGTATATAAAGTTGTAGGTGCTCCTGTGTTTTCGTAGTGTATATAAAGTTGTTGGAAGATAAAGGAAAAAAATATATAAGTGAATAATTAAATATTGTTTTAGAGACATGGATATCCAAGACAAGAATAGGAAAAACATTCAAAAGTTATTTGTCAAGAAGAAAAAGCAAAAAATCATGAACAAAATATTTTAAAGATAAAGAATAAATTACGATATATAGTCCGTGTTTATTTATATCTTTGAGAGGAAAAGGTTTCAGCTCAGCCATCATAAGGGAAGGGAAGTGGGTGAAAAATATACTAAAACTTTAATATAGCAGCACCACTTGATGGCTTGGAAGCAAATACATAAAGGCCGAGATCGGTCTTCTTAATAACGTCCTTGTCTATCCTAGACTGGTAGAAACATTCCTGCAATGGATATAAAATTCAGCATTCACTGCCTGTAAATCCCAGATCTCCAATGATTAATTAGGGTTCTTAAGTGTAATATTAAAACAAACCTTTAAATTAAGGATAAATTGTGGAACTATGTTCTCCTTCACCAAAGCAACTGCACAACCACCCCACCCAGCTCCAGTAAGCCTAGCCCCAAGAGCACCATTGTTACGACAAATATTTACAAGTTCTTCCAACTCTGGACAGCTGATTCCATGGATAAAAGAAAATATCAATTTTAATTGCTGAAAAAGGAAACTATATCTTACAATAAAGTATTCGTTCAGATACTTTTAAGGTTGGAAAATATCGCATGAAAAATCAGGCCCTGTAAATTAATCCATCCAGAGAAACCAAACAATTGACAATGCATACATTATTCTACTAAGACACAATACTCTATTTTAGTACCTGCACTCATATAAAACGCTGCAGCTATGATGACTCTCGTTCATAAGGTCACCAAGCTTCTTCAGCTTATCCTCGTCGCTGAAAAAATGGAGTAGTTACATAAAAGTAATCTATAGCTCACTTACAAAAGAATAACATTATATGCAAAGTTGCAAACCGATGGGATTTTAGTTCTCAGGCATTTTTATATGAAAATAAAGACCATGTATAGAAGAAATTTAGAGTGGTCCTCATCCAACTCATATTCAAGACTAACTGTATAGTTTAGAGTCAAATACACTCACCTTAGATTTGAGGATACGACATCCTTGAAAGCATGTACCCTCTTGGCTTCTGAATACACATGAGCAGCTCTCTAGAAACAAAATGAGTCAAATAAACAATAGCGTATAAAAGGGATAAATACATTGGCTGTTAATAATTTCGATTCGATGGAATTCTTATTGGCTTGTGAAATACAAAAGCACAAAAAAATATTTGATATTTCGTAATTGAAGTATGTCATGCAAAAAACCTTCTAAACAAGTGCAAGTAAATTAGATAATGAAGCTTAAAAACACCTGATGTAACTTGTATTGCTTTGCAACTTTTAAGACTTCTAAATAAGCTGCATTGTTGCTCAAAAATGAGGTCAGCTTTTCCCCGGTAACTTCTTCAATTTCTTCAGCGGTATATGGTTCTTCTTTCAAATATTCCTGTACCGAATGAAAAGTTTTTTTATAACAGTTATCACAGGATTGAGATTTCTATGAACGCAGAAAAAAAAAATTAAAATTCAAAGAAATCCGTTAAGTGAAATAAAATGTTCCTCAAATAAAAAATAGTCACCCAAGGCCAATTCTAAGTATTACATAATACCAAGTTCAATTACCTTTACAGCAAGTACAGGATCAGATGAGTTATGAATACCAGCAAATGATACACATAAACCTTCAACATCAGACAATGTGCTCACTTTTGATATTGCCTCTTTTGGATCCATTCCTAGCTTTATAGCTAGGACAATCTGAAAATTATCACAACAGTAATTTTTAGTTAATATATATAAGCAACAGGTTTTTTAGTGCACATACACATGTAATGAATAAGTCCAACATGAAGCAACTAGCCTTTGATGCATGCACATACACACATTAATGATTAAGTCCAACATGAAATTTCCAGAAACATTTAAAATGGACAGGTTTTTCCTTGTTCAATTCAATAATAAAAATGGGTAAAATAATGTTCACACTTCAGCATATGAAAGACTTTAAACAAGTTAAATCTAGTTGACCAATCAAAGCCACTATGAGTGTACTGGTGACAAACAATAGGTTTTGGTAGTTTACAAGAAGTCATAAAGGACTCTACCAAACTACTTACGCATTTGCATCCAAAAAATGTACCCTGAGAGGTTATATAAAATAGTGCAGTAAAGATGTTTTGCTCCAGAAACAGTAATTAAGTAGAGGGTACAAGATTGGAATATACTCACAGAAGCCAAACGGCATTCAAGAACCCTATTGTTATAATTTGTCGCAGCAGTAACAGCCTTCTGAGACTCTGCCAGAGAATGAGCTATCACAAAAGTCCCACCAGCAGGAAGTTGCACATCTGTTGCACGAATTGGGTTGAAATCAATAAGCTCTGCAAACCCAGTCTTGGCCATGACAGAGATTGCCTGTCAAGTAAAACCAAAGAAAAAGATTTTAGTTGAGGTAAAACGTCAGAATGTTGGAAGAGAAACACAAATTGAATAATACTCCATATGCAGTTGGAAGCAGCTTAATGCATTTCGGTCAATTATGCAACATAGCAACATACTTTTAAAGTGAGACCATCGTTTTCAAATTGTGGCCACAAGCATGGTGTCCGGATCATCCCTAGATTATGGAATTTAATAACTATCTGAATCACTTCATACCCTTAAGCAACTTAATTTAAACATCTAGCGTTATACACAGTAGCTAGAGTTTCAAAATTCATACTTTATAAAATTGTAAAGTGAAATCAAATAGCAGATAATAGAAAATATTTTACATAGTTTAGTTTTGATTGATGGAGTAAACAGAACAGCAGGACCATATACACATGTTCAATTATTCACCTGAGACATTATATTTTAAGTGTCAATTACAAACATTGGTCCATGAGTGTGTCAATCAGCAAGAAGTTGTAACATAGTAGTTACGAACTTACGATCCCATATGAGATATGGAGGAAAGAAGATACATAGATAGGTAATTGGGACAAGTTCACATTAAAATAACAAAGGAAAGTATCTGTAATGAAAAATGTGAAGAACCTGGTCCATCCCACCGGATTGTGTCCCAATATGTCGTTCACAAGCACATGTAACTTGTGCAAGTTCTTTCTGTCAACAGCATATGATCATTTAGTCAGAAACAGAATATAAAAACATTAAATAAACAAAATAAAATATTTTTAAAATAAAGACAGGCATCAACAAAAGCAGTTGTAAATTATCCATCTAAAAGGAATAATCAAGAATTATCTTAGATGTCTAGAACAAATATACAAATTTTTAGCAAGATTGGGTAACAAAAAGAACAAAATTCACTAAAACAAATAAATCATGGAAGCATAGAGATTTACAAAAACGTCAATTTCACTGGCAACAAATAATTTGAAATAGGAATTAGATCTGACCATCTAAGCGTGAATACGTTAAATTATTTCAGTTCCAAAATTCAACTATTTTTTCCTTCGTCAATTAAAATGATATAAAACTCCAGTAACATCTTGTCATGATTCTGAATGATTAATAATTAATATGAAAATTTTAAAATCTGACAAGCTATTACATATAATTTATCCATTCAAAGTTCATAAGAGCTGAACAAAATTTCCTCCTTAAAGCACAAACTATTCCACATACACATGAGCATTTCAGCCCAAAAGTCATACCTTTGGGAAGTTCACATCAAAGGCGGCCATAATAGCAATTGTGGATGAACAGACAAACGCTGCAGAGCTTGATAGCCCAGAACCTGGGAAAAAAAAGTGTTGCCCCTTAACCTTTTAATTTAAGACCGTCAACATAAAAAATTGTCGTCTCCAATAGAGAACCAGAATGCCGAGCACATTGACTTTGAAGTAAATTTGAATGTGTATAGTAGCTCCATTCAAATTCAAAATTAATGAACACACCTGTTGGCACTGTTCCATCAACAAGAACATCAAGTCCAACAGGTTCACCAACATCCACCCCTTTCAGTTTCGCATAGTCATAGAAACCTTTGTACCTACAGAAATTGCAATATCAATTAATACTGAATTAAACAATAGTGCTACACTCACCAAAAAAAGAAAACCACTACATCTATCCATAAGCTCCTCCATCCATATCTAGATGATTTCAAATTGCAGACTACCAATGGTATAACATCATTAAAACAAACTTGCAAGTACTACTTTTCATAATTTAAATAAATTTGAATAGTAACCAGTATGCACGTTAGTGCAAGACTATAACTTAAATGACGAACAAACTCATCATCTTGGTAGTGTTAACTGTTAAGCAAGGTTCATTAAAGAGGACACACACAAAGCACATACATCTAACTAAAACTAAGCTTGCAACTATGGTTCCTCAAAAAACCGAAAGAATGGCAAGAGAACAAAATGTATATGAAATAAACTCACCCACAAATAAAATAATGGCCCCATTTGTGATTCTTCAAGTCGATTTCCTGCATCAAAAGCACAATCAAAGAACACCAAATCAAATTATCAACAAAATAGGACTATCTTATTGTGAAGATAAATCATAAAGAATATTAAACACGCATTCTCAAAGAGATTCGATAATCCACCTGGAGAGGATCAGCAGGATAAGTACAAACAGAATATTTTTCACCGTTCACGTTAGCAATCCTAAGAACCTTTTCCGCCTCGTTTTTCCGAATCGCCACGATCGTATCTTGCCGAATAGCCATAGGCAACACCGAATAGCCCTCATAATCAATGTGCTCCCCAATCAAGTTCACTCTCCCTGCACCGCAAATCAAAATTATCATAAAACACCTCAAACATCTAATCTCTATCATACAAACTAACAATTCAACCATATCACCGACATTAAATAACTGAATTTAGAAGTAAAAGAAAATAAAAATTTAGAAATTCAGAGATAGAGAGGAAGAGGAACCAGGTGAACGGGCGAATACTTGAGGATGATGACTGAAGACTTCGAAGAATTTGGACTTCAAATGATCGAAACGAAGCTGAGCTTCTTCGAGCGCTGAACCACCGCCATAAACAAACTCTAGGTTATCGTAAATCGGGATCGGAAGCTCCTCGTGCTTTGCCATTCCTCTTTCGTTTTTCAACTACAAACAAATAAACTCTCTCTCTTTATCTATATTTTCTCTCTATCCCTATCAAACCCGTTGTGTTTCAGAACTTGTAACAGAAACACATGCTTTTTTAAACGTCCTTTAATTTTTATCAATTATCATCATTTACAATCTCAAATGAGTTATTTGGATTGTGAGAGTGACCATTTTGAAAAATCTCAGGATAACCCATACTTGTATCATTAATAAGCATATATAAAGAGATAAACATTTTTTTACACAATTTCTAATAATTTTATTTTTTAAAATTAAAAAATTACTTATATAATAAAAAATTACTAACAATAAAATTAAAAAATATTTATTTTCATAATTATTTTTAATAAAAATCTTATTATAATTTAATAATATATTTTTATTTCAATATATATATAAATTTATTTATTAAAAAAATTACTTCTTAAAAATTACAGAAAGCTCAAATAAATCATGAACACTAAATTTTATTTTAAGAAAAAAATTTATTGTTATAAAATCATAAGAATGTAATTAGTGCATTCGTTTTTAAAAATATATATTAAAATTGTAATAACATTTATATATTTTTACTTTATATGTTAATTTAATAAAATTATATTTATTACAAATTTATAATATAACATTTATAACAAAATAAAGTTTTAAAAATATTTAAAAAAAGTGAACACACGTGTAGATAAATTAAATAATATTTTTTTTTATTTCTCTTTATTATTTATATTTAATCAATTTTTTCTATTTTTCTCTTAAAAAAATATTGAGATTTTAATTCGAATAAGACAAGTAATTAGGATTGAGATTCTTTACATTAATTGCCAACATGATTTGCTTTTTTAAAAAAAAGAAGAAAACCTGCATTCCAAATCAGAGACTTTGTGGCTTTCTATTGAGGCTTTTAGACTGAGTTAAGAAATTGTGGACTAATTAACAAATCATTATTGAATTACTATCTTCCAATGCTTTTCAAGTCATGTGGGGCTCTAATGAATTTCAAGATTACATCAATTATTGTTAGAATATTTTATGCAGAGTCTTCCTCGCTGTTTTTAGATTCCTGCATCATTACTACTACAATGAAAAGGTCTATGATTAGTCTACACTGTTTCCATCTTCTTCTTTGGATAATCCACCTCATTTCTCTTCCAAATGTCACTATCTCTATTCTTAATCATTTCTAAGATATTAAATATATTATTTTAATTTCTAAATTAATGTCTAAAGTTTAAGACTGATTTAAATGCCATCAAACATATTAATTAGTTTAAATCGTTTAATTGAATTAATAATATGGAAGTTAGATATTGAATAATTGTAGAGAGACTTTTAATGTTTCTAATAACTTTTTTCATTTACTCAATATGTTTTTCATAATTGATAGCAATAAAGATTTTATTTGAACAAGTTTTAAAATTTAAAAATTACAATATGTAGTTTCTAATTGTTTTTAAGTTTTGTATAATAATTTTAATTTAAAAATTACTTGATAGGAAAAATAATATTTCTGTTGAATTTAATATCCTCTTCATTTTGTTTGGGTGTGTGCTATAGCATGACAAATTTGTCTACTTGTTTAATTCTTATTTCTTTCCATTCAAATAAAACTATCCAATTCTATTTTCCTTTTACTTCTACCTCAGTTGTTTCCTTTGATTTACTTTAATGTCTTTTCTCTTAATTCATTTCTCATAAGGAGAGACTGCACATTGTTTGCCTTGAGAGAGAAAACTTCTACATACATTTCAACAAACTCAAAGATTCTGTTGAGGATACTCTGTGTGTAGTCAAAATACAAAGTATTATGGAAAACCAAAAAAGAATAGAAATACAGAATAACATAAGTTAATATACAATCATCTGGCCCAAAATTTCATTGTATAAAGCTATCTTCCAAACAAAAAATACCAGTTAAAATGTGAAAAAGAAAATATTACTTTGTTGGATGTGAAAATGACTATAAGAACCACTTCCCTTGTCACACAAGACAAAATCACCAGATTTCTAAAGAAGCAAATGTTCAAGTCATTTATAAATACAAAAACAAGTTGCATCAAAATCAACCACAATTAACTCTGCAACCATTGCAAAAACATTAAGCAAATAAACCTAGAGCAAATGGAACTATATTCGGTTAAATAATTGGTAATCAACTTTTAAGGTTGAAAAAGTGCTATACAAACTCTTATACAGTCCAACTGGTGATTAATCCCATCAGAAGCCGAATTTATCAACCTCCTCGTCTTCATCTTCATCCTCATCTATAGCATCATCATCTTCAGTATATCTCCCCAAATCATCATCATCATCATCCATCTCCTCAACCTCATCTTCCTCATCCATCATACTTTTACTTTTCTCTTTGTCCTTCAAACCAGTGTTCAAAACTACTGTTTCCCCCCCAGATTTCTCCATGTCCCTCCTCAGTTTATCCATGTCACCCCTCCTGCGGTCTTCCTCCAAACGTTGCTTCTCTTCACGTCTTTTATCAAGATCAGCCCTGAACCATGTACAATACAACTTGGTTAGCTATTTCAAACACCCTGCTGTATATGCTAAATCAATAGTAATGTAATAGTGAAAATAAGCCAATACTTGTAGGTTTCCATGTATTCCTCTGCACTGGCTTCTACAGTTTTAAAGAAGGCTTCCATTCCTACACCAGAAACTGCAGAAACTCCAACTGATTTCAAATTGTTGTAGAATTCGTCTAGCACAAGAGAAAGGCTTTGAGTTAAAGTTGATGTGTATGACTGATCTGAACTTGCTGCTGCTTGGAATGTCTCAAAATCCTCCATCCACTAGATAATGAATTTCACACACACAAAATGAATCAAAATAAATTTGGCACAATCTATAAAAAACAAGACCGATAATGTATGTTTGATAGGCCAGGAAAAGAATAGATAAAACAGAAGCAGAAACACAATTACAAATAGATTAGTTTTGAGGCCAACTATATATTTTGAGAGCAGAAACAAAAGTAATTCAGCTTAAATAGACAAAGGAAAGAGTCCACAACCCCATAATAATTGCAATATGTTCAATCCCTCTATACAATAAATTTCCCAACATGAGAGGTGAAATTAATAATTATCTCCATCAATATTGTTTTCCATTTCACTGCAATTTCTAAAAATCTAAACTACTTATTGGCCCCCTAACTTCAAGTTCATCAATTGAAAACAATGTCAAGTTTTACTAAGCATAGTGATTGGTGTTGATAAAGGCAATGCTTTTTAAAGTCATAGACATTCAATAGAAGGGAGAGATATAAATAAATATGCCAAATTCAGAAATCCATCCAAAGAGAACAATTATATCCAACTCCCACTTCATAGGTGAATGATTCCATCAACTTGAATGTTATCATACAATGTTTAGAAAATAATGAATTTGGTATACATAATTTGGTAATTGTTATTTAGAGATTAAAATGAACAGAGCTTCACACTATGTTGTTGACAATAAAAAATAAATAAGTAAATGATTTATACTAGAGCTGATTATGATCACATTTCTGATTTTTGTCGGTTTCTGGTTATTTTTAAAAGGATAAGAACGCATAAAAAACAAAACAAAAAAATTAATACTTGTTAAATCTTTAAAAAAAATTATAAATTATTATTTGATGAGAAAAGTTTAAACAAACAGACCCATAATTAGAAGTAACATATTAATTACTCCACAAACAGATTGTCCTAGTTAACCACAACTTGATGTTAGTGAGTGGATAGATAAAAATAGTCTGTTAACTAAAAAAATTGAAGTGACTAATCTAATAAACACAGCATTTGCAACTCATCTAGGCACAAGAAAAGAAAAATCATCAAAAACAAACAATACCTCCAATGCAAACTGATGTGCTGCTACATCAACTTTGTTGAATGTCAAGATGAGAGGTAACTTTGTCTTATAGAGGATACTACAAGCATACAACATATTGCTCATGAAAGTTGTAGGATCTTCTGAACGAGGAGTATCAACTACATAGGCCACTACAGTGGGAAATGTGGATGCAAAAGCTTCTGTGATGATAGCACCAGAAGCAGACCAGGTAAATATTTCAATCTGACCAGGGGTGTCTACAAGAACATAGTCAAGTTGATCTGCCCGTCTCTCAATTACAGAAATTACCTGAAGAGATCGAACATATTAAAAATTGTAGTGATAACCAAAACAAACAAGGACCTAAGCAAGTGACTGATCATGTACACAATATAATCTCCTTTTTTGGCGCCAAGAGCTTAATTAGCAAAAGTAAAACCAAAATATAAGATCAAACAAAACTGAAGGAAAGCTCTCCACCTCAATAATTAAAAATGAAAGGATCAAATACTTCCATTATAGGCAAGCAGCAATTTTATTTGTGTCACTGCCATACTTGTGCGTAATACATAATTTAAAAGTGAGTACCAAGTAAGATATGTCACGACTAAGTAGTTTCAAAGACTAATAAACCAACTTTACCTCGTCAAACTTGGTGGCAAACAAGTTCAGGGAAGTCAAAATTCCACCATTAGGGCCAAGGTTAAACTGCTTCATGACTTCTTTGTATTTAACAGTGTCTCTTATATCAATGTTAGCAGCATATGGGAGTGTCATGACAGCAGGGTCAAGATTCATCACATAACCCCGGATGTTTCTCATATGTGTATGGCAAACCAACCTATGCATGAGTGTTGTTTTCCCACTCCCTAAAAACACAAACAAGGTTTATATTCCAAGACTTCATTGATAATAAAGCACAATATTACAAATGAAAAACAATTCCAACCCAGCATGTTAAATATAAATGCAGAATCACCTGCCATTCCAACAACAATAATGATGACAGGTTTTCTTCTGAAGTTAGGAAGTCCATTCCCAGAAGACGGTCCTTCAATATTCAGCTTGTTCATAGTCTCTGTCAGTTCCTCCTTTTCCTTTTCCTTGTCTTCTACCTTTAAAACCAACCAGAGGATAAAGAATTCTCATAATCACATTTTATAATTTAAATCACCAAATTAAAAATAAATGTGAATTAAGGTTAAATAGATTAAAAATTTAATAATCCTATGAGACTATACGACCTAGTCGCATGAAGTCCACAACACAATGTAACTTTAAACTGACTTAAGCAGGGTAGGGTCAAATTTCATTTATAGTTATCTAGTTTCCTGAAGGAATGAAAAAAATGAGTGAAAAGAGAGAAGAGTATTGATAATTGACCACCAGAAGAGTCGTCGGAATCAATTTGCATGGGTGCATTGTGGAGTTTAACACTTCCTGAACTGGTGATCATTTCTAATTGTAGGGGCTCTCCGATTTCGATTTGGGGAGGATTGAAACTAGGTTCTGACAAGGGCGAGAGAAAGGGAGAGCAAAGTTGGGATTTTATATCACTTTTTACTGGGAGGGTTTATGAACCAACACAATATGTCATATGTCACTGCCTACATAGGACCGTTCAGGGTTATGAATCTTTGAAATTTTGTTTTTTCTTTTTACAGAATTTTGGATATTCCTTAACCAATATATTTGGTTATAAATTATTATTGGTGTGTACTCCTTATATATGAAACTTTTGAATTTATATACAACTTTTCTACTGAGACTAATATATTTAAATAATAAACTTTTAAAAGATAATTTATTCTTATAAAAAAAATAAAAAATACTTTACGATAACTCTAAAATACAAGAATTTTTGCAGATGTGTTCACATTTTTATTATATTAAAATATATAATTTTATTATTTTATAAGTAATTAATTAAAAATATAAATTAATATAATTTAACAAACATACAAAATTTTATAAAAATAAAACTAAAAAATTATATAACCTTTATTTTCAAAAAAATATTTAATTTATTTTAAAATAATCAATTTATTCAATATTTATTTTATTTAATAAATTATTTTTATTTATTAAAAAATAAAATTATTTAATTAAAATATAACACTAAAAAAAGTTTTAAGTATCTTTTAGATATTATTAAAATTACAATCAAACAAAATAAATTAATACATACAAGTTATCCTAATTTACAAATACAAGTCATATATTTTATAATAATGCTTGTCACACCTCCATTTTTTAATAAAAAAATATTTAAGATTTTTATTCCATGTCAGCAAGAGCTCTCCGTGTCTTATGTGAATTGACTGCTTAGTCCCAAAAGTGCACTCTAGGGTTTGCAAAAAAGCATAAAATCTACATGGGTTTACCTTCACCCCCTCTTTAGGGGGGATTATTTCCTATTTAGTAGATCTAACCTAATATTAGTGTCATAATAGTAAATAGTGAAAAGCAGCCTTGCACAAAAACAAGATAAAAATTGCTATCAAATTCTTTTCCTGACACTCAAGTAAACTGGTGTAAACTCTAATCAATAAGTGAATTAGTTTCAAATAAAATGAAAATTTTGACACCATAATGACAGTGTTTTAACAGGCTCAAATGATTTAAAGACAGTGTTTTGCATGGTTGTCTAATCATCTAATGAAATGTTTTCACCTTAGTAACTTAAGGTTTTAAGAAATTATATATATGATCTGATCACTTATGTTTTGCATAGTTGTCTAATGAAATGTTCTCACCTTAGTAACTTACAGTTTTAAAAAATTGTATATAATCTGATCACTTAAGTTGCTTGATCTTATTTGCTGCTAGTATCACACTTTATTATTATGGTTTGCCACTTTGTTTCATTATGAAGTTGATTTTTATAATTATTGTTGTGTCAAGAGTATTATGACATGCATATACTGAGACAAGTATAAGCAAGTTTCACAAATTTTACTCAAACTCAAGTTTGACAAGTGTATGTGTGCACACATGCTTGTGTCGGGAAAAAATGGAGACTTGTTAACCAATAATAGGATAGACTGACAAAGAAAGAGTTCCAGAGAATACATTTTAATCTGTTTTCAAATTATTGAAAATTTGGCCCATCCCCTTTAGCAAATAGACGTTATCATGTGATAAAGGACGCCTTCATGGAACCAATAAATATTAAATCAACTCAAAAGGCTCCCACCTGTAGGATTTGGGGAGGGTAGATTTATAAAACCTCACCCCACAGGCAGAGGTTATTTTAAGGTATTTGAACCAATAACCCCAAAGCCTCAAGGTTAGCTCCCCCTTGTGGGGATTATCGAAGGGGTTGGAACCAGTCACCACCAAGTTAAAACAAGTCAGCACCTTACTATTGCTTCAAGGCTCTCCCTCTTGACTAAGTTAATTCAATTACTCAAAGTAATGAAACTGCAGTTTCATTCTTGACATAGTGGAGTTTTGTGGGAAAAAAAACACAAGTCAACCATAAATGTATTTGAATGTCATAATATATATGTATGTATATATATATATATATATATGACCACATGAAAGTCAAACATTTAGTTTTTATCCTTATTCACATTAGTTGACAATAATAAATAACTGTGTCCCAGATGTACATGTCTAAACACAGTAAGCTGCAAAGAGCTAACAAACACATACCATCCAAAGAACATGCAAAACTAAAACAACAATAAGGACTCAGAAGTTAATCTCAAAAAGAAACTGAGGCATTTTGCATTGGACATTTGGATTTAGGGTGAACAAAAAACTGTACTTACTGCATTTGTAGGCAATGCCATTTCACCAGATATTGGAAGCATTGGTGGCCCCATGTCATGAAGACCAGCATTACTGGATGACCCCTTATTTGACGGATGCATTGGTGCATCAAATCTAGGACCAAATCCTGAATCTCCAAAGGCCTGACCCCTGAAACAAGCCAAGCACAATTTTAAAAATCTTTTGTTCATATGTGCATAATATGCATTTGAATCATAGAAAATCTATAAGCCACACTGTCAGAACAAACTTATATTTTTCATCAATAAACAGCAGCTGATTCATATTCTATGCATATGTGTCAATAATATTATTAGGTCTACTCTCCTTAATGTTGTGAAACTCCAGGACAGTAAGAGAATCAGAGAGGAATTACAAATGGTAACACGAGGATCCTAACTGACTGGTGAGAGTTACTACTATATAAAAAATTATATTTACTACATAACATAATTAAAAATAGGTTCATAATGTTCATGCATAGAACAACCAATAACTTCATAAACTTCTAATACAAAGAAACTATCAACAAAATCATTCATTGAAAAATTAAAACAATTAAATAGAAAAGAGGAACACTACAGCACAATCAGAAAAATGAAAATAACAGAGAGGGGAGCTGCATAACCGCGAGCTGTGAGAACAGAAGTGGCGCCGCTGACGGCGGAAGTGTGAGCGGCGGAGACGCAAGCAGCGCGATTTCAGTGAATGAGGTTCGATTTTGGGTTTTTTAGGGTTCAGTGAACGCGATTTTGGAGCGGCGCGATATACCAGCAGCAGTTGAAACACGTTTGAGCCCTTCAAAACATCAGATACATGGAGGGGTGACACAACAAAATACTTCACAAATAAGTGAGACTTATGTGATATTGGTAAAATTAAATCAATAGTATTTTTTCTTCAATCTTTCCCTCCTAAATTGTCAGATCAACAATAACAAATGAAGTTCAAGGGAATATAAATAAATCAATAACACCTTTTTACTATTAACATATAAATATTGTAGTTTTAAAAACCATTTTTTTAAATTAAATAAATTATATTATTTTTTCTATTGGATGTTTAGGATATACTCATATCACAAGGAACAAATATAAACAATTAAAACAAAAGAAAAATCTAGACATAAAATGATAAAAATGTCACACACAAATTATTATCCATTAAGTCAATCAAAGATATTTTATTTCATAAACCAGTGATTTAAAAAGATATTTTGTTTCATAAATCAAATATTTAAAGATTAATTGTTTACTTATGAAAATTGTAATGTTATGAAAACTAATATATTTAAATATTAAACTTTTAAAATATTATTCTTATAAAAAAATAAAATGTTTTATAATCTTATAAAAATATAAAAATACTTTATAATAAACTAGTTAAAATACAAGAGTAAATGTGTTCATATTTTTATTATATTAAAATATATCATTTTATAAGTAAATAATTAAAAATAGAACATAATAAAATTTAAATTTAAATAATAAACTTTTAAAATATTATTCTTATAAAAAATAAAATGCTTTATAATCTTATAAAAAAATAAAAATACTTTATAATAAACTAGTTAAAATACAAGAGTTTGTGCAAATGTGTTCATATTTTTATTATATTAAAATATATCATTTTATAAGTAATTAATTAAAAATAGAACATAATAAATTTTAAAAAATATATAAAATTTTATAAACATAAAAACTACAAATTATATAATCTTTATATTTCAAAAAAATATTTAATTATTTTAAAATAAAATAAAATATCTAATTAAAATATAACACCAAGTTTTGAGTATCTTTTAAATATTGTTAAAATTACAATCAAACAAAATAAATTACGCGGTTATCCTAATTTACATATATAAGTCATATTTTCTCCAATAAATATATGTCTCATCTTTATATTTTTAATAAATAATTTTTAAATTGTATAATTTAAATTTTTTTTTTATAATTTAGGAGTTTTTTAAAACCTGAAAGTTCAAAGTAATTTTTAAATTATCCAATCTACAAATGTTTTTACGTAAAAATAACAACTTTTAAATTAAATTATGTAATATAAAAGTCAAAGTACCTTTCACATTACACAATATAAACAAATTTTGTGCAAAGAAATTACTTTGAAATTGTCCAATCAAAAGAAAATGTAAGAAGTTTATGGAAACAAGATTCAGAACAAAAAAAATTAAATGCATAAGAAAAGTACGAAGGTGTAAAAAGAAAATCTTCTATATGTTATATTAGTGAAAACATGTGTAAGTGTATCAACATTTCTTTTATGATAATAAAAATTAAAATTACAAAATTATTATTATAATAATTAATAAAAATATGAAATATTATGAAAATTAGAATAAAATGTAATCATAAAAATTAAATATAAGAGTAAACTTTATTTCTTTATTTTTATAGCTTTATTGTGAATAACTAATTGAGTTTGAAAATAGTTATAAAATCTAAAAGATAAAATAGTATGGTCTGTGTACACAAAAATACTTATAAAGATAATCCTATTATTATTATTATTATTATAACATTAAAAAATATTTTTCTCTTTATATACACAAATTCTTATCATTTTATCTTAAAATTTATTTATAGTTATACAATTTTATCTTTTAATAAATAAACAAATATTTATTTCTTTAACAAAATAAATAATTGAATATTTTCTTTAGTAGTATATAATTTTTTAATATTATTTTTACAAAATTATATGTATTTTGAAATTATATTTTTAATTAATTATTCATAAAATAATAAAACTAAAAAATTAATAAAATTATATATTTTTTAGTCTAATAAAAACATCAATACACATGCTCTACACATGTGTTTCACTAGTTATAATAATAATAAATTAATAATAATATTATTATTTCTAACAATATATAAAGAAGATTTTTTACATATTTTTTTATAATTTTAAAATATGACAAATTTAAACTGAAAAATTGAATTAGAAAAAAAATTGGAAGACACAATTTTATTTTTGAATATAAATGACGAAAAGGAAGATTGAAAATATATTTATCATTTTTTTTTTTAATCCTAGGAATATAATTATAAGAATCTCTCATTCTCTTTTAGATTTCTTTTTATCTTTTTCTTCTATATTTTTATCATTTCATTCTTTTGTATTGAGATCAATAAAGATAAAAACACAAAACATTTAGACATTTAACTATATAAAGAGATAATTGTCGATATACGTAATAATATATGTTTATTTTACAAGATAATAATTGACATTCTTTCATAGAAAATTGAATTTGTAAAATAATGGAAGGATGACCAATCACTCATATTGTTTAAGCTAATCGACAACAAGATATAATTATTTTACATAATGATGATGACAACAACGTAACACTCCAAACATACCTCTAACTATTACAATACAAATTTTACATATTTCTATACAAGCTTTGAGTTTTTCAAAACATTCCTAATACATTATTAGAGCTTATAGAAATACAAATATTTACAATATAAGTTTCAAATCAACACACCCTTCAACACCTGTATGATCATCTGCTCGTGTACGTAGTACAATCATCGCAATTCAAACACAATAAGAAAATGGGTAAGCTAATGAAGATAAATTTTTTATAATATACACAATTAAATCAAAAGAGAACACCAAATTACATGATCAATTTCTCAATTATTCAATATTCTTCAAATCCCAACAATAAAACAATCACATAGATCTCACATGGATCTACAGATTCAAGATATTCAACAAACAACGCCTTCCGAAATAGTTGTATTAAGTAAGTCCTACCAGTTGAAAAAATATTGAACCTAGTAGCATATTCAGTGACTGAAAAATTTTCTTGTTCCAACTGCATGAATTCAATTTTTTTATCATATCTGACACTATTAGGAAAATACTCTTCCATGAATCTTACTTTGAAACTCTCTTCTATGTCTTCCATCATCTGCTTCATACCTATCCAACAAAACTTAGCTTCTTCAATGAGCATATATATAGATGACATAAGATAACTTTCTCTCTTCTAGGCATCGAGTAGCTTCAAAGATTCTTTCCATGTCTCTCACCCACTGGTATGCTTCATATGGATTTACCTTCCCATTAAATTTAGGTGGATTGTGTCTCAGAAAGTCCTCCAAACTAAAAGTATGGGGTTGTTGATGAAGCTGGGACCTTCTGCTGCTAATCTAGCGATTTCTAATTGATAAGGGCGGTCTGATGCTGTTGTGCCATAATAACACTCTGTTGTTACAAGGTTGTTGCCATCATCTCCATTGCCCGAGCTAAGTTGGACATATCTTGATGAGAATAAAAAATACATGAAGATGACCAGGGATGATATACTTGAAGGGTCATCTCAACAAGCAATTAAAGACCTCATTAATAGGAGGAATGGACAAAGGACAAAACATCTTAAGTTCTTCTTATTAGTCTTTTCAAAAAATGAGGCCCAAGCCCAAGAAGCCCAAGCCCAACCCATGAGGAGCAAGGCCAAGGCTTTAAGAAATGAGCATCATTGGATGTCTCTTTTTGTAATTACTTTTGAGTAGTCTTTTTAGTAGAACATAAAGAGAGGTGTAGATATAGATATAAGAGGTGTAAAAATACAAAGATAAGTCACACCTTCCATGTGACATAAAAAGTAGGTGTATGTATAGTTTTAGGAGGTGTCAAAGATAGAAATAAAGTCACACATCCCTTGTGACTTGATTTGGCGCCGAATTTGAATGGTCTTGATTTTGAATTTTGCCATTTCATTTTCAGCCCTCTTCTACTATAAAAGAAGGTGCCATGTTCTTGTAAATTCAGAATTGGAATTATAAGAAAGGTTACTCTACTCAAATTGAGAGAGAATTATGAGAGACTTGTTCTCCTTCATCTTGTCTCATCTTGTGAGTGATCGAGGAGCTCCAAGTGGCGACATTCCTACACTTTTCTTGGAACATTCATCTCTAAGTGGCGTGTTCATCCCTTCCATGACTACATTCACATAAGTCTTTCTTATTCCATCTCCATTTCCCTTTCCGAATTATGTCTTTGTAATTTCAATCGGTAGTTTGTGTTCTTATGTTGTGTTCTTCATTTCATTCGGTTGTTCTTATTCCTCTTGTGTTTTCCTTTTCAATTATGCACTTGTAGCTTAATTTGATTCGGTAATTGTGTTTCAATTCCCTGTGTTGTTTTCGGTTCAATGTGGAATGACACTCAATCTTGAGTTTGGTTCATCTTTTGGAAGGCTTTATTCTCCAATGATGTTTCCTTAAGTTCCTCCACTTGTATTGATTTGTTTGTCTTTGATTATAACTCCTAATTGTCATCATTCTTCACATATATTGTGGTTTTCATATTCTAAAAAGTGTCTATGCTTGATTCAACTCACATCATATCTATTGGTGGAGGAGGGATAGGTGGTATACATGCCATCTTCTAAGCACATAAAGACTTGGATTAGAAATTACTAAAAATTTCCAACTACATCTTTAAGACAAATTAACTTCAAAGAAATAATCATACGAAACAGGTAAAAACCAATCAAGACTTAGTTCTAAAATATACTATAACTATTTAGAATTAAGATAGAAAATAATCTTGATCTAGCCATGAGTGTGCACCCTCACCACCTTATCAAGATTATTTTCATTCTTAATGCTTTCATCTTTATTCAAAACAACTACTTGACTCAAGCATAAACAAGATTTCAAGAAAATAACTTTGCTAAAGATCCTATTAGAAACTTTTAGTTAAGCCTTAAAGTTAGACTTAAGGAGAAACACAATAAACCCACTACTCTCAGGTTATCCTAAGGATGAACCGCTCTGATACCATTAAATGTAACACCCCAAAAATGCCTCTAACTATTACAATACACAAGTTCTACATATTTTTATACAAACTTAGAGTTTTTCAAAACATTCCTAATACATTATTAGGGCTTATAGAAATACAAATATTTACAATATAAATTTCAAATCAACACCTTAAAGTTCTTTAGACCCTCTGACACTTGTATGATCATCTGCTCGTGTACGTAGTACAATCATCACAGTTCAAACACAACAAGAAAAACAAGGGTAAGCTAGTAAAAATAAAATTTTATAATATACACAATAAAATTAAAAGAGAAAACCAAATTACATGATCAATTTCTCAATTATTCAATCTTCTCCAAGTCCCAAAAATAAAACAATCACATGGATCTACACATCCAAAATATTCAACAAACAATGCCTTCCGGAAGACCCGTATTAAGTAAGTCCTACCAGAGACTAACACCTGATCCAAAGATTACCAGCGAATCCAACAAAAAGGATCAAGGTAAGTTCAATACAACCCAAGTCGTGCATCTCATATGTCA
>Ga0123342_1004187_pt1 | contig 22327 bp, 12 predicted proteins | sample Turbeawhitnodule_FD_89960 | JGI IMG/M metagenome (GOLD analysis project Ga0123342, IMG submission 89960) | Root nodule microbial communities of legume samples collected from Mexico - Turtle bean Mexico white nodule | ecosystem: Host-associated > Plants > Roots > Nodule | place: Mexico: Nepantla... | reverse complement strand
GTGGAGAAACGGATTGCCGGAAAAATCGGAGGAGATCTCGCGGTGTCCGTCGATCTGCAACGACTCTGCGACTCTGCGGAATGTGCACTGCAACGGTTCGCTTTCTTCTTCAATATATATATATAATACATATTGACAACAAAATATGCATTATAAGTTTTAATTTTGTCCTAGTGTCTAGCTAGTTAAATATAATCTTGTAATCAAACACCTAATTAGGAGTGTCCGACAAGTGTAACACAGGGAAGAATTGTAATAGGTTACAAGATTTGTATTATAAAGCAAAGTTTCAAGTCTTTATCATTATAATCTGAATTCTGAATCAAGAATTCAGGAATGATGGTGAGTATTATGTCTGAGAATTTGGAATCATTAGGTTTTGTCTTTATTGTGTTCTATGTTGGAGATCAAAAGTGGAATTGATATAACAACATTTCATAGTATATAATAAGAAGTTCGGAGACTCTTTTTAAATGATATGTCGGTATCTGATATCGGGCACCAACACTTGTATGACACTTGTAGAATATGTATCCGTAAAGTGTCTAATTCAAAAAGTATTTATTAGATTTTTGACAATTCTATTACGGTTCTAACACAATTTTAAAAAGAAAAAATACATTAATTTTCTAAAAACTCAGACTTATTGTATATATTTTTATTATGATTATAAAAATAAGAAACAAATCCTTGTGAACCAGTCATGAAAAACATATTTCTATTCCAAAAAATAATCTGGAACATACTTGTGCACATAAATCTTTATTGTCAATTTATATAATTCATAATTGTATAATATATAGATCCGTGTTCCGTGTCCCGTGTCCTACATTTTAGAAATTTTACGTATTTCTGTGTACGTGTCCGTGTCGTAGAAGTGTTTGTGTCCGTGCTACATATATATATAAGTAGATCCAAATCTTATACTCGGTTTTATAAAGGTTTAAAGTCGACTTCTTAATATTATACCATTTTACTTCAGGTTTGTCGGGATGATGAGAGTAATGAAAGTAAGGGGTGTGGTTACGTGACACTGGGATCTATGTACTCAGCAAGAAGTGCAGTTGCTACGTTGGATGGATCAGTTAGTATTGTGAAACTGTCTCTCCCTTGCTTGTATTAGAATCAATATGCCCTACCTGTTTGATTTTGATTTTTTCTGTTTTTGAGTGAAGGATGTTGGTGGGCGCGAAATGAGGGTTAGATTTTCAATTGAGGTGAATTCTAAAAGGAGGGGTTTCAATAAAGTGAACTCTTCCATCAAGAGAATCTTATACTATGAATCTTCTCATAAGTTGTATGTTGGCAATCTTCCTAAGAACATCAGACCTGAACTGTTGAGAGATCTGTTTAGCAGATTTGGAAATATAGTTAGTCTTAGAGTACTGTTTGATTTTAAACAAGGGAAAAACCGAGCCTATGCCTTTCTCTCCTTTCAATCAGAGGCGGAACGTGATGCAGCAATGTCTCTCAATGGAACAGTAAAATCTTCTTCCACCACTTTATGATTTTGTTTCATTTTTGTTACTGTTTGTTGCTTAGTTTGATCTTTCTTGCAGGAATTCTATGGTCGAACACTAATAGTTAAAGAGGGTGTTGAGAGGACCGAACCTTTAACTGAAGCTTCATTGTCTGCATAACAATGGCAGCAATTTTGGTTTTTCACATGGAGAAAGATTTCTAGTGTGTATAGCTGAGGCATATTTGTGGGGACCCTATTACTGCAACAGTTCAGCAAAATATGGATTCATTCTATTATATTTTTCTTGTATTTCAAATTGCAATGAGTAATATCAAAGCATTGTTATGGAGTTAAATTGATCTTTGAATAGTAAGAAGTCAATTATTTTTAATATTTTCTTACCCTACGTGTCTAAAAGTAAAAGTTATTGTGAAAATATGCTTGGTAAAAGATTCAAGTTTATTTGTTGAGTAAATTATAATGACACATCTTTACCTTTATTTGTTCGAAGTATTCTTGGACCTATGTTTATTTCATTGTTAGAATGGTCTTTCTTATGAGATATATGTATGTGGAATATTATTTTTAAAACTTAGAAGGAGCATGTGTAATGTAAAAAAAAATGATAATATATTACTTTTAAAATAAAAGAAAGATTTTTTTAGGATTTTTGAAAAATAGGTGTTAATATTATTCGAAAATACCGGTGAACCTCATTTTGTTTGGATTAATTATTTTTTAGTCCACCATTTATTTATTTTATTCAATTTAGTCTTACTATTAAATCCCTCAATTTTAAATGACGCAATCGTGTGACAACTTTTAGTTCAATCAGTAGAAAAATTGTTAAGAAATAAATATGGAGGATTTTTAATTTAGACATAATGTGATTTATAAAATTAAACCCTAAACCTTGACCTAGAAGAGCGACACTGTTATAAAAGCTTAAAGTTGTTAAATCATATGAATATATCTATATAATGTTATGTCTTTAGTTAGCAACCAATGGGTCCATAGCTCAGTGGTAGAGCATTTGACTGCAGATCAAGAGGTCACCGGTTCGAACCCGGTTGGCCCTTTAATTTTACATTATTTTTACAATATTTCTTCATTATGTTTTACCCAAAAAATTCATAGTTATTAGAAGCAGAATATTATAAATATTTTATGCCTGGAGCATTTTTTGCAAATAAACATTTATCATGTGTTTAATAATATGAATTTATGAACATATAGGATAAATTATAGAAGCAGAATACAAATTCCTCAAAATATTACGTCTTTACTATTTATATTCCGTAAGTATACACGATACTTAAACTACCTACAATTCCGAATTGCAAGTTGCTCCTAATTTTGCCCCATTATATACAACATTTTTTGTGAAGAAAAAAATAAAATAAAATAGAAAGTGAAATTTAAATTAAATTTAACAAACAAAATATACTACTTACAATACACAAATATTAAAATTATTTTTATAAAACTAAATAAGAAAATTTAAATTTTCTTTACCAAAAATATTTTACCAATTTTTCTTTTTGAAAAATTTAATTAATTATAAAAGTTATTTAAATCATCAACTTTAGTTTTTCAAAAATGTTGTCTAAAAATATTTTGACAAATAATTATATATATATATATATATATTTATTAAAAATTATTTAAGATTTTTTTTAGTAATAACTACTATCATTCTTTTAATTTATTTTATTTCACTTCTTTTTAATTACTTGAATTCTATACTTCTACGTTATTTTTTTTATAATATATTCTGTTTTAGTATCTTACATTTGGAAAAAAAAGATTGTCATTATCTTTGATTTATTTCTTCTAATCAATAATATAATAAAAAGATTGTCATTATCTTTTGATTTATTTCTTCTAATCAATATTGTAAAATATTAATGAATTAGTTTTTTAAACTGTTTGAAATAAAATTAAATTAAAAAATTGTAAAATAAAGTTTTTTTCTCCACCGTATACTACAAAATAATGTCTTCTACAAACATAAAGATACTGCAGAATCAAAATTTAACATATTCAAATATAAAAACACATTCACATGACTATATAAATAAATTAAATGTATAAATTGAAAAAAAGTGAAACAATTAAGTTATAAAATATAACATCTAATATTTCATAACCTCTAATACAACATTTCTTTTACCATACCACAACTTTGTGCTCATTATTATATACACAAGTTTATTTTACTCAAAAAATAATATATTTAGTTTTATGGTATTTGTATATATTACTGTGATATTTTTATATAATGTAAAATTGTTTTTATTAATGAATGTTAAACTCCCTTCAAAAAGGGTCAAAGTACCAGTGTGTGTGTATATATATACCTCGATGCTTCTAAGAAAAAAAAATATCACACAACTTGAGCATTTTAGGACATTTTGTTCATGTGAAACTCAGGCTGAATAATCATCACCAATATAAAAACTACATGGTGCGGGAAAGAAAATGAATGATGCTTGTTTAAAAAGAGAGAGAGAGAGGAGGAAGAAAACAAATCAACAGAGCAGAAAAAAAAAAGAGGGAAAAGGAAAGAGAAAAGAGGAGGATGTCTGCTCATGGTAGGATTACAATATCTCAAACTCACTAAAATGGCTTTTCTATTTGTACACGTACATACAGAACTTTGTGTATAATAAAAACAGATAGAACAGGTAGTAAAATATACATTAAGGAGAGAAATAAAATATAAAAGAATAAGAATGGGTTGAACTAGACTGAAGATATATATTGTTAGTCTGTACAGTTGTTAGTGCTTGATCTCTCTCTGCCTACACTGTTGCCTTTTCTAAAAAAAGTTAGTCACCTCTTATTTGTCTTCTCCTTGCCTGCAGACAAGTTTTCCCTTGTGTCAGAATTAGGCATTACTAAAGAGAAACCATAATTTCCTTTCTTAAATAACATTACTCACCAAATATACTTGATTTCAAAGGAAATCTAATTGATGAACCCTTAACTCTTAGCTCCCGGTTTTGCTTGTTTCGACTTTGTTTCTCAATAGCAGAAGAACTATTGCTACTTTCGCCGGTAAGAAAGTTTGCAACTTTACTTACCTTTTCATGGTACACAGCAGGCGGGGCAAGCTTCAACTGAGGCAAGTTTTCTATTTGCATAAATCTCTGATTTTTCTGCAGGTTGCTCAAGATCTCAAACTGCAGAAGAAGATTCAATATAAATGTGATGGAAGTTGTACAAGGCCATTATATTGATGGGATTATACAGAGATTTGATTAACATTTACCCGTGATATATGTTGTTGTCCATACATATTCTCTGTCAAATCACTGTCACGAGGATGGATGGTACTTCCATGGGGATACTGGCGCTTTGATGAGAATTTATTGACCAAGCCATTCATTGCAAAGATTGATTTGTTTCGGGACTGCTGGAATTTGTTGTTAGGCATGCATAGAGGGCATCCCGACGAAGATCCTTTGCTTGGTGCCTCAATTTCCGAAACTTCACATTGGAGATGAATTGCATGGCCACAGTTGAAAATCCGAATTCCAGAGCTACCAGAGTTCTTTGTAAGAAGGCAATTACAAATACAGCACACGAGACTCCTGGGAGCATATCCATGGGAGGCCCCTTTCTTGAGTAAACTCATTGTATAAAACGAATCATCTTCTATTAACGATTTGGCAGCATCCTAAGTGCAGAAGTAGCAACATGAGAACAGACACAAGACAATACATAAAACCCCTTAAGAATGAAGAGGAAATTAAAAATTATCTTTCACTGTCTAGAAAGAAGAACGGTTATTTGTCAATCAATTTATATTGAAGTTATTTTTACATGTCTTCTTAAGAAAGTTCACTTTGTTCTCAGAAATGTCACTAGTTAACACATCCAGAGAAACAATACATCAAAGTAAATATCATGTACGGGAGCAAGTTTAGAACAAAATTTTATCTCCCAAAGAATTTAACAAATACAAAAAGATTATAGAGTAAGAACTTAGCTTGAATGAATCTTGTCGTGTTTCTTACAGCACTTTTTGACTAGACTATTTAAAACTTCAATCAATCAATTTTAATTGGATAGTATGAAGAATAATACACTTCAAAAATCTTGACCAGTGAAATTAAAAATATAAACAGACAAAATTTGAACAAGTTAACCTTACCAGAATTCTTCTTTCAAAGCCATATGTTCCCAGCATTCCCAATATTGTAAGTTTAAAATCACCAAATTCTTGACTACCATTATCAGACAGAAGTTTAGACATGATTGTCGGAAGGTGAACAAAACCAATCATTCCCTCTACAATCTCTTTAATGAACTGTGATAGCAATTTTCTCAATATATGACCATTTCGGGACTTTGAAATTTTCCAGCTGCTTTTATAGGTGTCCTTGTCCTGTTGTGAATCTGCCGATCCAGCTAGCACTCCAAAATAATTTTCACTCTCATATGCTCCATCATTTGAATCGACCAATGGGTCACAAAACCTGAATTTCAATCAAAGGAAAATGGTAATTAACATAGAAATTTTCCAAATGTCAGGAACACAAATTTAGGAGAGCCTGTTCTTCAGACATTTAATTATTACTGTACAACCATAGAAATCTGTCACCTTACGGTAAAAAAGTCTTCTTGTTTTACCCATTTTTACATTAAAAAGAAAACATATACTGTCACAACAATGAAAAAACAAAGCACTGATGTTCTCTTTTTTTATGGGTAAAACTAAAAGAAGAGCTGTGCTTTCTATACTATATTCTGGTCATACCTCAGTCAACGTAGAATTTCCAACCTACCTCGCTCACACTGAGAACTGGATTTCTCAAGCAAGAAAATTGAAAAACTAGAAATCCACATTTCAGTTGAAGTCTAACTCAATTTTACTAAATGAGGTTGCTCTCTACTTATATACTATATTTTAAGCCTAACTCTAAATTATTTGGGGGGGGAGGACTCAAGTAATTAAGGCTCAAACAAATTAGTAAATAAAAAAAAATGAAATGAAGGAAAATTAAATTGATATCAAACTCACGAGTCAAGTAATTTAAACCAATGTGCTTCTGACTCCTCAGGATTTAGACGAGGGGTGTTCCGTTGACACAGACCAATACAGGCACGCAATAAATTGTGGATGTCACTTCCCTATTGGATTAGTAACCAATAAAAGTATTAGGTCACCAAATAGATACAAACATACAAGTACACCAATCAAAGCATACTTGCATCTTTGGAGCTTCATTAAAATGTTATAATTTCAGGAATAGATAGACAAACCTCCTTTGTTCTTAAAATAGTGTCGAATACTTCCACACGGGAAGAACCAACTCTGCGATGGTTTAAAACTACAGCTTCCACAGCAGCATCAAGCTCAACGAATTTATCATTTAGATCAGAAAGTGTAAGTGAAAGAGCTTTACCAACATCGCCAACCCTTTCTAATAAGAATGCAGTTGCATCTATAATGCCATATTCTTGACAGAGACGTAAACAATGTTCAACTCTATAGCTATCAAACATTTCCAGAAACTTCAGAACTGAATGACCTTCGTATTGGCATAATAACTGCAATATTAAATAATGAGAAGAAAAAAACTAAGTTCCTGCTACAATTACAGCAATGAATTCCCTCAATACAGAAAAACAATTTAAAACAGATGTAAATGATAAATACCAAATAAATAAATAAATAAAAGAGAAATGATGCCTGTATCTCCAATCCCATGAGACATGAAGTTTTAAGAGATAGAAAAAAGTAACCACTAACCACATTAACAGTCAGTTCTAGATGGCAAAAAGAACAAAATTAAAAAATGAAATTAGTCCTCGCATCGCATGCAAAGGCATTGGTACAAAAGCTCACCTCAAGGTAAAGCTCAATACGATCATCAGGCACATGAATTGGTTTTTCCCGCATGTACTTGGGGAAATTGGATATATTCTCTAAGTAATCTCTGACTCCTTCAGGGTGATCCTTAACCTGCCTTCCGTTAAGGGGATTCATAGTGTCATCCTTTCTCAAATTAGACAAGTCTAGGGTGCCAAATAAGTGAAGCTCAATGAGTGTCTTTAAGTAAAGAAAAAGGCTTCTTGGATGAGAGTGAAGTTCAGTTATGATATGGGAACTTTCTTCGCTAAAATGACTGATAACCACATGGAAGGCACCCTCCCTAAAGGCAACCAAATAGAGTAAATGTAAATTAAGATGACCGGTTACATAAATTGAAATATAAAAATCATAATTGCTGCATAACCTGCAAAGAATCCAACCAATTAGAGTAAATCTAATAACGAGGATTACCTGCTAAGTTCAACCAATGCAGGAATTCGCAGTATGACTGCTGATCGAAATGCTACAAGGTCATTGTCAGTCAACTGTGATAATGCTTTATTAATAAAGGAGAAGGTATGAATAGGCTCATCTACATCTTTCATATAACTATCCAATGCAGCCACATATTCATGTCTGAAACTATGGATCAATCCACAAACCTAAAAAAAAAGGTGGGTAAAATTACTCAATCAGATAAAAAGTGTATATTTGGTATCACTGTGCTTCTGAAGACAGTATCGTCAAAATGAACAATATACCTACCTGATGATATTTGGCTCTTTCACATAAATCTAGCACAAATGACGGATCCCAGTCTGATTTAGGAAGTACTTCCAAAAGTGCTAGTACTTGCTTCTCTCTATTTTTTGGAGTTGGACCATGAACAGAAATATTGGTAGACAAGTGACTACCAGATGTCAAATATTCCAATATCTGACATAGCACACCCTTTGAAATTTTAGATCTTTGGAGAGCAACATAATATGCAATGAACTCAAATAGATAACCTATGTCCTTGGAAGGCCACTCTTCTATCAACCCATCTTCACAACTACTAAAGGTTGTATCATTCTGAACAATATTCATATCAATTATTTGAATGAGAGCATCAATTGTGTTCTGAACCAAAGCATCTTGAGTTTCAATAGCATTATCTTCTTTTTTTGCTTCCTCTAAAGATTTATTGGTTGAATCCGGTGAAGATGAGCAGGCATTTGAAATTTCATCTTCCATAAAAGCACATCTGAGAACATCTAGCGTAGCTTCAGTGTCTAACTTTAAGAGAAGATACAGATTTGAGTGGGGTCCTCTGGACACAAAGTCTGAAGTTGTCTGAGATTTTGAAGTACAGGAGTCCTTTAACAAAAACTCCACAAGTTCTCTTCTAAGAGAAGGTAACCGTGTGGGAGGAATAGTTCCACGGCCTACAATTATATGCAACAGATGAATGACTATTTTGTAGTATTATTGGAATATTTTTATAGTAGAAAAGGAAATAAAAAAAAGATTATAAAGTACAGGGAAAAATATTACCTGGTGGAAACGGAAGACCTGTAAAGCAGTACTTGAGATAAACCAGCATTCTATACCTGTTAAAAGGAGAGACAGAAGGGAAAAAATACATATTTAAAAAATTTTAATGAGATCAGAAGATACTGAGAATTTTCACTAGCGTAAGTGAATTGTGTATTAGCTTCAGTGTTTCAGCTTCTATTGTAAGCAGTAGATTAGTCTTTGTCAGCCATAGTTAGTTATGCCAGCTGAAGTTAGTTATCCGAGCTCTCACTTCTCTTATTCTTAGAAAGTTAGTTTTAAGTTTAATTCAACTTTACAAAATTTCAAGTCAAGGTTTGCATTCTTTACATAATATAATTTGGTCATATCTCTAGTGATTATGAAATCTTCAACGTAACACTGTGAACTAGACATCTCGTGCATAGGACTAGACATTTGTGGGTGGTTTGATAGCAATCTGACAGCGAATGATATGATAGACCTAACAAACCTTGTTAGAATAGATTCTAATACTATCTTACAAAGTGAATTTTAAGCCTAATTCAATCTTATAAAATCAGCTTGTAAGCCTACTTATATACTATATTTTGGCTATATCTCTAGTTGATGTAGAATCTCCAACAGTTACTAAATAGACACTCACTTTTGTCACTCTTGAATCTTCCCATCCTTCTCCTAAAATATTCAGACCAAACACACAGCTACATATTTTCTTTGACCAGGAGAAGGTTCTCAATTCTCACTGTGGATCATGTTCCTACTCAAGAGTAAGTTACCCATGTCCTCACCAAGCCTCTTTCAAAGTCCCAGTTCTGCAATCTAAGATACAAATCAGAGTTCTAAGCTGCTGACAGCACTCACCCTCATGTGATTGTCTATTAGCTTTTAAGTGTTTCAGCTTCTATTGTAAGTCATAGATTAGTATTTGCCAGATGTAGTTAGTTATCTAATGTGTCATTTCAGTTACAGACAGTTACAAAAGCTGCTTCTAATCTCTGCACTATAAATAGCTGAGCTATCTGTTGAGAGATTCATAAAATCATTAACTTAAATCTTTCTTCTCTTGCAATTCTCAGTTTCTCTAAATTCTTCTTAGTGTATAAACTGTCATCCGTTTTCTTGTACAGACTATAGAGACTGCCATGGAGAAATTACAATCAATTCAATTTTTTATTAAAATTAATGTCTAGAAATTGTTTATAAAGGCTTAATGCAAGATCAGAACTGGAGCCAAATAAGGTCATTGGACATAAAGGTTGCACATAGTTATAAATTCATTCAGATTCAAGTACATTTTCTGTATTTTGTAATTATTGGATACCGGTGAATAGAATTGGTATTTTTTTCTTTTTTCTTTATCTTTTCCATGGGAATTTAGATTAGTGGGACTAGGAATGCATTAGAGAGATTCCCCCATTATTTATTAGGTTACTAGCACTGCCACCATCTCAGTTTGTTCTCTTACTATAGTTACACTCATCATATCGGCATTCTCCAGTGAGTTGGCATATTTTTTAACTTGAGAAGACAAATAAAATCCACAAATTTTACAAATCCATAATGCCTTATGCCTTTTGCCATGATTTAGAATTCACAAATAATACATGGATATGGAGAAAGAAAAATAGGATACTGGAATAATAAGGAGAAAGGAAACATACCCAAGTGCTGTAGCACTTTCCTTTTGGCTATTTTGTAATACAGCAAACAGCTCCTCCAGAGGTGCCCTAAAATCATCTAATCCTTTATTGAAGACATACACCAGGGCACTATAAAGTCCATGCTCCCGGCATAATCTGACAACCTAAAAAGGTATCAAATTAACCATTTGACAGTTATGCCAATAAAAAATTAATGGCAAGAAAACACGCTTCAGAAGATCTAACAAGAACCTGATTAAAATCCAAGGATGATATATCCATATGAAGGACACATTGCTCAACCCGCTGTAACCACCCTTTGGTACTATAATACTCTACCAGTTCTTGCATAATCTGGACAAAAGTGGGAAAAACATAAAATGGAAAATAATAATGTAAGAACTAACAATCGAGAATATAAATTTGAAAGTCAAAAAGTAATATAGATAATGTAGCATCAGTGTCAAAAAAGCTTGACATAATCCAATACCTCAGGAGGTAGAGATCCAAGCATATCCTTCAAAATATATGGCTCCAGAAGCTCCAAAAATGTTTCTGGAAAAAATTATTAAGTATTTGTACTGTTATCCATTTGAAGTTGGAAAAGACTGCATTAATAATGTAAGAGTGTTCACACAAACTATTCATCTTTCCTGGTGCAAGTAATCTCAATAATCAATTGTGAAAAATAGCTTTAGTACAATATCCATTTAACCATGCAACCATTAATCAAAGAAAAGTACGAGAATTAAACTGTTGACAACAATGCAATAATTTCAAATGAATATTCAATTAATTTCCTTTTATGATTCTTTTAAGATCTTTGTTTACGGCTTAATGTTTGGCATTTGGGAAGTAAAGTGCCAATAAGAGCATAAGCTTGATGTTCCAAAGAAGAGAATGCATTGGCTATGATCACAAATAAACGCATCAAAGAGAAAGTGGGAGTAACACAGATTGAACCATTGAGAAATATATGTAGAATTGCATCTAAGATGGTTTGGCTAAGTAAGAATAAGATAAATAGAAGCGCAAAATAAGAACATTAACCAGATATAGAATAGATCAAGTGTTAGAGGTATTGCTAGATACAATACCTTTTTAATGGTTTTACTTTAAGGATATGATTTTCAACAAAATATTTTATGCCATGTGATCATGAATATTTTACTGAGATATCATTAATTAGCTCACAATAGATTACACTAATTGCCAGAGGAAGAAGATTATACAAAGAATAAATACTTTCAGTTTTTATATATTTTAAAATACAAAGCATCCGTTTCAATCATGGAGAGAGAAAATTTAGAATAACCAAATATATTAGAAGATGTTCTATGATTACGCTTTCGTTTTGATTTGTAAAGAATGAACTTTTATCAACATTAAATTACAAATTTACAATGAATTAGTTTTGTTCACTCTGCATTATAAAACCAAACTAAATTGTTAACCAAAAGAAATAATTGATGCCAGTGCTGAAAAGGATCAAAACAAGAAGTGAGATGAAAAGAGAGGCCCTCTTAACAATATACTACACAATGCTAAGAGAACGAGTTACCTCGCTGTTGAACAGCCACGAACTTGGAGAAAATTTCATCAAAAAGAATGTCCATCCGTCTGATATGACAACAAAATTCAACAGCAACCCCACCAACACGGGTGTATTGCTCCTTTATCTCACAATGCACTGAATTGCTTCTACTATTTGAATCATTGGATTGGTCCACTTTACCAATTTGATTGCAGAATGCCACTGAAATATAGGAGAACACTTCATCAACATATGATGTAAGCAACTCCACCAAGAAGGGCATTATGGCCTCATGTACGGCATCCAAGGTTCTAGGAAGGTCAATAACCCCATGAGCATGGCCGTCATAAAGAGTCATTGCCATGTTCAAGGCACCCATCCAGTCACCTGCTTTCCGCAAAACAGAAATACGCTCTTTCCAAGGTAGAAGACGAGAAATAAGAAGATGTGTTGGACCAAGTATATAAATAGAAGCTCCTCTTACAGCAAGAGAGTTATGATAAGCTTTCTCAGGATTTCCAAATACATTGTTGAAGTGAGTATGATAAGAGACTAGATCATCTCCTCCAATGCCATCTACGGCAATACTTGTTTGGTGAATCACAGTTCCATCCTTGGAAAATAAATACAGTTGTCCACTTGAAGTTTGAACTTCCAGCATCTGAGCAAGAAAATATCTTTTAACTACCCTTATAGCAAAGAAGCAATACAAAAGGAAGTGTGAAAGAAAACAAGACGTACACCCACACACACAAAAAAGTGGCCAAATATATCCAGGCACAAAAGATGATGTAATACCTGATCATCCAACCACGCTAGACCTATAGCCGCACCTTCGAGAGACCATCTTCCATATACTTTTAGTTCTGATTTGACCAACTTTGCAACCAGAACCTTACGTTCCCAAGCAATTGCAAGCAATGAAACTCTTTCAATAGCTTCTGCAGACATATTTTCTACAAGAGCAATAACTATTTAGAAAAAAGTCAACATCAATTATAGTTTGTGATAGATGAATAAGTACCAGTAGAACTATGTGTTTGTGTCATGTATTTCCATGCAGTATATGGCATAGACCCCTCCCGAACCCCGTCTGGCCTAGAGAGTTGAGCATAGACTTGCAATGTAGGGGTCAGACGTACCTACAACAAAGAAGTCTGAACAGATGAAGGAAAAATGACGGCAAAATAGGAACATTGAACCAGAACAAACATCAGATTTCCATACCACCAATGCAGTTTGATGGGTTACAAATACAACCACACCTTCTTCCACCAAAGAAGACGATTCATTGAAGAGTTTCCAACCTGCATCTCCGCCAACAACACCCATCATGCTGCTTATACTGCTGGCTGGGGCTGAGGTGTTTCCCTGAGAAAAAGGAGAAGCACTTCCACTGAAGTCATCGAAAAGGAGTGGTGAAGCCGAAAGCACCAAGCCTGTACTTTGCCCATCAAGAAGACACTACAAGATTAACCCAAGTTAAACATAGGAGAAATGTGAGATGCTTGGATATTGAATTAATTCACAGGTCCCCTTTATAACGAAAAATGTTATATACCTGAGTTTTGATGGAGAATCTACTAAACAAAGGAACAACTGAGATAATGTGCAAGAGAACCAGACCCTTACAATCACCAGTAACTGCTTTAAATTGACGAGTATTCTGAGGATCTTGTCCCAAAAATAAGGTATGTACTACGGGGGCTGTATGCTCGCCACTAATAACTTTTGCCACAACCCCTTTCTGTACATCCCACAGGGTTAGATGACCATCACCATAACCAGCTAAAAGAAGGTCTCCTTGTTGATTGAAAGACATGGATGTCACTGGAGCACGCAACCGATCACCTTGTACAGCAAGCATCAACATCTAACAAGTAAACAGCATATATTGATAAATGATGTTAGAGCTGATACCAAAAGTTAATCACATAAATGCTTGAAATTATAAGTATCAGCATTACTGATTTGTCATTGTCTAGTAATCATTTAAAGAGTGTCTTAATACTACACCATTAATAATGTGTACATGTGTGTTGGGGAGGCGGGTTTTTTTCTTGTGAGGTAGTTTAATCCCTTATTTTTATAAAAAAAAAAACAAATCCTTTGCATTTCCATATTTTTCTCTCATTCCTCAGATATTTCAGTCCAATCTGATAGAATAAGCTTTTAATGGGAAATCTAAAAGAAAAACTTATCAAGTTAAAAGATAGCAACAAACATACTATTACTATTGGAAAGTCATCTTAATTGTGGTACTCCTGACAGGCCTTAATTGCAGCCTCATCGGTCTGTCTTCACTGAAGCCTCCAGAACCTTCATAATCATAGTACTAGGAATGGAGGATAAGTTTAGTCCTACATTGCCTTAGCGACATGACCTAAGTAATGCTTATAAGGCTCTTCACCTTATAAGTTTGTTTGGAGCTGAATTAAGCCTAAGTCTAAATTTGAAGATCATATCAAGATCTATCATGGATCAGAAGCGGACAGGATCAAGTCTGCAAATCCAATGAGTTTTATAGCGGCTAATTAACAACACTGGTAAAAGATGTGAACGGTGTAATAAGTCTCACCAGTTTTGAGAAGTTAAATTAACCACTAAACTCAAATTCTAAGAACTACATTATTTTTATTCCTTAATATATCAGACTGGGTATATGTTTGCAGGCAAGGATGTAAACTAAATTTCCATAATTAATTGAGCATTGAACTTGAGCTAGATCAAGAGAGTTTGATTAAATCGGAAGCAACCTTTCCATCAGTGTTGTCAGCATGATGAATGGAATATTTACTGGGAAAGACAACAATGAGCCCTTTTGACATTCCTACTGCAATATAATTAGCATGAACTGCCAAGGCTCGACCAGAGCCTTGCTCACGCCTGAATGTTTGGGACGAAATTGCCCTGGTGACTGCATTATCAGCATCAACATCAAAGTATCCCAACGTCGTGGACCCTCTTCGAACGCCCTCGAGTCTCATTGGCTGGGCAGCAGCACCCTCTTCCAGATGCAAACCAGTTGAAGCTCGCTTCTTCTCCAGTTCTTCAGCCAATTCAAGTGGTTTCATTGAAGACTCTCGTTTCTTCTCTGCTCTCTTAGCAGCCCTTCTGCTTTCCAATTCCTCAAGCCTCTCTTCCACTAGCTCTGAAACATCACCCAGTGAACTACCCTCGTCACTACCGCCGCCACTCATCTCATTCTTAACATTTTCCACAGTACTGCCACCATTATTCTCCATTTCTTCTGTTTCCACAGCAGAATCCGTAGCTGTGATTCTCCCATAAGCACCATCATTCCCATCCAAGTCACGATCATCATTGTCTTCATCAAACGGTGCAGAATTAATATCCTTCCCATGATCACCGTCAACCTCATCTAAATTCCAATTCTCCTCAGTCACTATAGAAGAATCATTGCAATAGCCATTTCCATCACCATCACCATCACCATTGTCATTATCAGTATCACTATGCACCTGATTGTCAGCGGCACTACCAGCCTTCACATCATTGGCAATTTCTGCATCACTATCAACACGTTCGCTGTTAACAGAAGCACTTTCACCAGACTGAGTCTCGATTTTCCGCGGCACAGGATCGAATTTCTCGCTAGGCTCGCCCAATTCGCCTCTGGAAGTAACATCGGAATAATCGTCGCCGGCGGCAACGATCGAACTCAACTCGGTGCTGATTGCTGCCGCAGATTTCCTCCTGGAAATGATCGCCGCCGCGTGCGGCGTAGGAACGGATCGAGACGCCGCTGCAGCCGCCGCGAGCGCGGCGCCCGGCTTCGCATTGGACCGCACGCCTTGTAATAGAGAAGAGAACGGGCGCGAAACGCGTGTGCGGTCAGCGAATTCGGCTGGTTTGAACCGAGAAATTGAATCGAGTGCGGGTTGGAGTGGTTTTGGTTGAAGAGTGGGGTTTTGAGGATGGGAATTGGGGAGTGAAGAGAGGGAGTGAGATGGAGAGGAAGGTGGAGAGGTTGAGGAAGATGAAGTGTCACAGTCGTTGAGAATATCATCGATGGTGCGGTGGGGAGCTTCGTCGTCGGTGTCGGAGGAGGAACCGGAGGTGGCGGAGGTGGCGGAGGTGGCGGAGTTGAGGAGTGAACGGATGTCAAGCTCCATGGTGGTGTGTGCCCAACGACGATACGCACAAGTCTAATGTTCCTTTATTATTTTAACTCAATATACAATTAGAGAAGAAAAATAAACTTTACATAGTTTTAGGTCTCGATTTTTTTTAAATAGTATATATTTAAAAAATAATAACTACATATTTACCATTAACTTTCATGATTCTGTCATACAATTTTTTTATATATTTTATTAATGTATTGTATTTTTAATAAAATAATAACATATTAAAAGTAATAAAGCAATCTTATAATCATATCATCATTGTTTGGAGCTGTATCTTTTTTTTAACATTAACACAATAATGAATTGGTAAAATATGTAAAAGTAAAAAATATAATAATAAGCTAAGGAAAATAAATAAATGATAAAATTTGTAAAAATGATAAAATAGTTACACATTTAAAGAAGAAACTACATAATTACCATAACTAACTTTCTTAAAACTTATCTAAATAAATAAAGAAGATACAACATAATTGATGATGTAACTAACTCTCTTAAAACGTATCTAAATCAATAAAGAAGATAATACATAATTACCGTAACTAACTTCCTTAAAACATATTTAAATAAATAAAGAAGATAAGTGAATATTATTTATTTATATTGAGTTGAAACGCTGCAAAGATGACTATTGTAGACAAATTAGTCTTAGTAGAAAATTAAAAAATTAAACAATATGACAAAATTAAATTGTATAAGAACCTTATCAAATTTAACTAAACTAATCTTAACAATTTTAGTGTGTATTAATGAAATGTAATGTATCTTATTATTGCAATTAGTATACAATATATGGATTATTATGTTTTGTGTTGCAATTGCAAATGTTAACTATGTTAATAATCTATATATAATTACATGTTTATTCATTCTATCATTCCATATTTACACAGTTATTTTTTAACACTAAAACATTGTTGGTCAAATTCTAATACATTTGCAAAATATTGTATTGTATAGTGTTGATTATGATTTTAAGTCTGAAAAATATTACGAAATTCCATATATGAATATGTATCACAATAGGTAAGCAATGATTTTTATTTATTTATTTTTCTTGCAAACTTTTATAATTGATATGTTATTTGAATATAGAAAGTCTCATATTTGGCCAACCTTTTATCAGTAGAGTTATATAATTACATAGAAAAAAATATTATGCATGATTCTAAAGTAAATGAAATTGAAGTTATATATAAAAAAAATAGACAAATTTATATTAAAACATTGGACTTTTGTATGACCTTCGTTTTGGAGATGAATTAGAGCATGTAATATATTATTTTATTTCTCTTATATTATAAATAAAAATTTACATACAAAATTTGTGTTTCAGATTTTGGATATCAATTTGCAATTTGTGTCTATTTAAAAGATAAAAAAAAAACTTGTAATTATTTATTAATGCTAAAGAGATATTTTATTTTATTTTTATCAATTATTCTATTTTCAAACATGTTGATAAAATATATAAAAAAAATCAACCTAAATAATCTAAATTTTATTAGATATGAACACGACACAATTTTATATTTTGAAATAAAAATAAAAAAGACACTGTTTAAGTTCAACAATGAGATCAAATAGGAATCCAACTTAAAAAATTCAAAGTTACAAAAGAAATTGACAATTGTTAATATATTTTTTTTTTTTAGTTTTTCTGTTTTAAGTTATTGGATTTTGTTTATTTGACCTAACTTTCATTTTCTCTTTCAACTAGGTCTTAGTATTTTTTTTATATATACACCATGTATTTTACTCTCTAATATACAAGTGAATAAAAATTTTATGTGTTTTCTTTTTTCTGTTTTTCTCTCTTTTACGCTTAATCATTGTCTTTTTTCATTTGCAATTAGAGTTTATCAGAATCTCCCTTTCATCATTGTGATTACGTGCGCTCCATTGAAGCACCACATTAAACAAGGAATATTCATCTTCATTGACTATGTAATATCAAATGAAGAGTTCTGGTGCGCTTCTGATCTTTATTTCCCCCTTTGCTATTCTTGGTTATCTTTTCTGTTCTCTTTCAAAATCTTGATTGGGTTTCAAAATCTCTTAGGCAATGTCTATTGAAAACTCTAGTCTCCATAGTCTTAACGGTAGTCACACTATTACAAAAAGCATGGGTTCTCTCCTGACTACAAATTCACCAATAGGACATCCCAAGCCAATAATATGATTACTACTGACTTTTTTTTGAGTTTTTTTTTCCTAAAGAACAAGATGTAAAGGGGATTCAACTTACATCACAGTCTTTTGCCTTACCTGCACCCTTGGTGAATGACTATATTTTTCTCATACTAGCTCACTTCACATATGTGGCTTTAGTGACTTTGACTGGGCAACATGTCCTACAACAAGCAAATTTGTCACTGGATATTCCATCTACTTAGGAGACTCCCCAATATCATGGAAATCAAAGAAGCAGCAAACTATCTCCTACTATGCTACCCGCTTTAACTATTTTAAATTCACCTATTCATTCTGCCATTGATACTTCTGCTGCTTTGTCGTCAAGTAATTCATTTGAATTAATTCATCAACTATTCAAATACATTCATTAACTCATTCAATTCCAAACTCATACATTTTACAACATCTACTATGTCTACAACTTCACATTTCAATCTCAAACAAATTCCAATGTACTAAAAAACAAGAAATCCTGCAATAAAATTTGAGACTGGTGACCACGTCACCTCTACATTCATATCTTCTAGCCTAGGATTCTATTGGCAATTTAAACTAGCTTCCCTTACCTTTACTTGAGCAAATGCTCACTAAGAACTCTAATTTTACCAAAAGCTTAAGAGTAGTTTGACCTGCACCACAAAATTCCAATCAACAATCTAACTATATCACTAAGACTATGAACTAACACAAATTAGTCCTAAAGCTAAAAGAGTCACATGCAAAAAACTTAGATTGAGACAAACCTACGAGTTCAAAATTTGACTCAAAGAGAATAACAAAAATGAACTTACTCTATTAGATATTTTTATCAGACAATCTTGTAGTCTTCGCTACCAGAAGTCTAATGGCGGACTTCGATCGTTAAACTGATGAGTGAGAATGTCAGAACCTTAGAGAGAATGGTGAGGAAAGGAGAAAGGGAACTCCTAGAGAGATGTTGGTTCTTTTGAAATGAAACCAGAATAATTGAATTTTTTATTTATATGTTCTTTTCATCTTAATAATAAAATATTCATGTATCATTCAAAATATATCACTTATACTATAGGGAGGTTAATTTCTAGATCCTTACAGTAACCATATTTTTTAAAAATTATTTTTAACTAGTATTTTGTTTTTAGAAGAATTAATTTTATGATTTTTATTTATAAGATATTTCTAATTCAAATTGTGTGAATTAGAAAAACAAATTCTTCTAAAAACTTTTTATTTTTCGAAAGCTAATCCATGTTTCCCTTTTAGTCGCAACAATTTCTCATTCTTCTCGTACCGTTTTGAGAGATAGTTGTTCCATCATTTGAGTGCGTGTGAGAGAGAGTTGACAAGAAGATTCGTTGTATTCGATGTTTATAGTGTGAAGATAATTTCTTTTTGAATTTTATACTCCATTTTTGAATCTTGTTGGTTTTTTTTTTCTAGATTTTATGGCTTCGAAAACAATGAAAAAAATAAGCCAACAAAAACACAATCACCACTTCTTGAAGTTCAGACTGCTCTGGTTGCTGAGTTTTATGGGGTTATTCATGCTATGGAGGAAGCTCAAAAGATGAGGCTTACTAATGTCTGGCTGGAATGTGATTCTGCTTTAGTTTATGTTGCGTTTACTGCTAGGACCAATGTTCCTTGGATGTTTCGTAATTGATGGAATACTTGACTTAATTACTGTGGGGAAATCAAGTTTAGGGTTACTCATATTTTTCGTGAAGGAAATGCGTGTGCTGATAAGTTGACTAATTTATTATTTATTCACAAAGAACCTTTTCATTGGTATAATAAGCTACCATCTAGTCTATTCTTAGAATTCTTTATGAATAGATATAGTCTACCTATATATCATTTTTGTTAGGGTGATTATACTTTGACACCCAACTCCATTTTACATCCACAACAAAATATTAATATTTATAATAAAAATAATTTAAAAAAATAAAAAAATCTCCTTAATGAAAATATAAGCAAAATACAAAATGTTAAAATATGAGTTTTGGTCTAATTCTCCCATATTTTGGTTTTTTATTTATTTTCTTTTTTTAATAACATTTTTTTTCGTGTATTGACAAATGATTGTTGTAAACATAACTGAGATATCAAGTTGCATAATGATGCAAAACAAGAAAGCTTCTATTTAAAAAAAACACAATCACCACTAGTAAAAAATATTAGAAAACTTACCTCAATCATCATCAACCATTACAATCAACCACCACAAACAACCCTTGCCACTTTAAAACGAAGAAGAATCACTCTATAACATATTTAGAAGGTCAAACACCCATCATAAACAATCACCACCACCTCAAAATGAAAAAAAAATACCAAACTTTCTATCATACTCAGAAGAAGAATATTATTGAAATGAAAAAAATAGAAAAAAAATATAAAAAATACAGATGTTTAGGGAAATTTTGCTTTTTTCTTTCTTTCAAACTAAGGGTAAAAAATTATTATATTAGCCCAACTCACGAGTCACATCACATGGACTCTGGTGTTCTGGTGTGTCTGTGGTTCAACTTGTTTAGGATTTTGTCCATTTGCATGTCAACACTATGCAATTTGGAGGTTTTGGATGATGGGAAAGTTTCTTCATTGTAACTTGGTTATTTAGGTTTGATCCAACTGGTAAGTTAAATTATAATTTATAAAAATCTGTCTTGATAAGATAAATTTGATTTTTTTTTTCAAATTTTCATATGGATCTAAAATATAATTCACATATTTTAAAGTGAGATTTATTATCTACAAAATATAATGGAAATAGATAAAAAAAAGTAACAAAAAAATAAATTTTTTCTTCTTTTCTTCTCGCGTGATTTTAAAATAAGGAATATTCTCTTTATAAACTTTTATCACTTGTGAAGAAACTTATGATGTCTAGTACAGTTTTATTGAACATCATTAAAAAGTTTTTGAAAATACAGCTTTAAATAAATTCATATAGATATTATTTATATTTATTTAAATACTAATAAAAATATTTAAATTAATCATACATAGAAATTGGTATAAATAATACTTAATGTCCAGAGAATGTATATATTATTTCATTTTAAATTATTAAAACATTTTAACTTTATTTATATTTTATTTTTAAATTTATACATTATAATTTTTTTCATTGTTATTTAGTATTTAGTAGTATATGTCTTTTTAACATTAAATTCTTGATAAAATAGTTTTGTTTTGCCTTGATTTTACTTTTTGTAACAAAAATTATTTAATAAATATTTTGTCTGTAAAGGTATGCATACTATTATTACCTGATTAGAATAAAAAAAAAACATAAATTTCATATCTATCAAATATAAAAAAAAAAACAAAAGTACATATAGTTTTGTAATTAGAAAGCAAAGACTAAAAAAAATAAAACAAATTCATATACACACCTCTCTATTGTCATCCTAGACTCGAGTGTTACAAGGTGAATTACTTAAATTTTGGACCGTCCATTATTATATATTTATTATTATTGCTCAATACATTTTTCAATATTTATTTAATTTTTTATCATTTTATTATCATGTCATCAATTATCATGAATGATCAGTTATTCAACATAACATTGCTCTAAAATAAAGTTAAGCTATATGTAAAACAATATTACAAAAAGTTTTCACTTTAAATTTTATAAATGAAAATTATACATTTAAAGAAAAAATTCTGCTAAAAGTAATTATTATTATTTTCATAAAGACAAATTATAAAAAATAGTAATGTGGTAGATACTTGGAATAATAATATGGTGGCAAAAAGACATTTTTGTCCAATAAAGACCAATTGATGCACATGTTCCCACTTGAATATTGGCTCTTAGCTATTTTTGTTTCTATTATTTTGACACCACACTTTCACCTTTCACACCCTTCAAGTTTAGCTTTGCCCTATACCGACCTAGAATTTTTTTAATCATTTTACATCTTCCCAAAAACAAATCAAAACCAAAGACAAAGAAGCCTTTTTTTTTTTTTTTTTTTTTTTTTTTAATTTAATTTTTATTATAATATG
>Ga0123342_1004186_pt1 | contig 22340 bp, 8 predicted proteins | sample Turbeawhitnodule_FD_89960 | JGI IMG/M metagenome (GOLD analysis project Ga0123342, IMG submission 89960) | Root nodule microbial communities of legume samples collected from Mexico - Turtle bean Mexico white nodule | ecosystem: Host-associated > Plants > Roots > Nodule | place: Mexico: Nepantla... | reverse complement strand
ATCATCTTTTTGTTTCAACTTATAACGTGATAACCCACACCTCGGACAACTTTTCAACAATTCAAAATCTTTCCGGTATAATATACAATCATTAGGACATGCATGTATCTTTTTATACTCCATGCCCATTGGACAAAGAATCTTTTTGGCCTCATAATTACGATTAGGTAGAGTATTTTCCTCTAGAAGCATATCCTTCAACAACTGAAGCAATTCCGTGAAGCTTTTATCAGTCAATCCATTTATTACCTTCAAATTCATCAATCTTAACACCGCCGACAACCGTGTGAAGTTAGTTGATCCAGGATACAATGGATTCTCTGCATCGCTTGACATACTTCCATATCCATGCACTTTTGCAAAAGACTCAGCTCCTACATCACGAATCATGTCCTCCAATTGATCATCATCTACATCATCGTGTACTGCTTCATCCATGGTGGTAAATTTAATAATTCACCATGACATGTCCAAGTTGTATAAGATTGAAGAAACCCATCACATGACAGGTGCTCCTTCATTAAATTAACATTCAGTATCCTTCCATTCAAACAGCTAACACACGGACACCTGATCTTTGCTCCATCATGACCACTATTAATCGCATTACGTTGTGCAAATTGTATAAATTCTTCTACTCCTCTTTCGTACTCATCACTTATACGAACATAATTAATCCAATTTTGATCCATTATATTCTGCAATAGTCATTTAGAATCAGGGTTCTATCTCACATGTTTGCCGAGGGTCGAACACCCCCGGACTCTATACCAGTACGTATTATTGTCGAGGGTCAAACACCCTCAGACTCAATACAACAACAATAATTCTATTCAAAACTAACAACTAACATAGCATAAGTACAAATTATAATAAATACTGAATAATATAATACTCAGTTTGTAAATCCAATAGCCGCATTTGTAAATCCAAACGTTTTGATTTACAAATGCGGCTTTACCAATAGCCGCATTTGTAAATCAAAACGCTTGATTTACAAATGCGACTTTACCAATAGCCGCACTTGTAAATCAACATAATTTGAAAAATGACACCGCGTTTGTGTAAGCGCAAAACCACACTAAATAAATTCTTTTCTTCATTTTGCACTAGTGAATATATATATATATATATATATATATATAATTTACTTCTTTGAATGAATGTGTTTGAATTTATGTATCTGGCTGGCTAGGTTTAAATGAACAAGTTAATTAAGATGGGAAAACACATAAAACAAAATTAACTAAAAAAAGTCCATAATAGACGAAAATTATGACCATAACCGCCATCTATACCTCTCGGGGAGGGTAAAAATAGCAATTATGACCATAACTATCATATTACCTCGACCATGTGAACTTTAAGGCAGTGCCAGGAAAGGGTATAAATGACGATTATGGTCATAGCCGTCGTTTATGTGTGACTTATACACTGTGTTCTACAATCGTTGGTTATCCCTCAATAGAATAGACCACGTGTTCACAGACAACAATTTCCAAACCGTTAAAAAAACCATTGTCTTTGACATTTTCTGCACTAGTGAGAACGTTGTAGGGTGGGTTTTTAATTTGTCTTTTTTTGTGAGATTTTGGTTGGAAGGTGTTAGGGTATTTTGGAGGGATGTTGTATTTGTGTTCTGATGTGGTCATATCTATACCAGTCTAATCATGTTTATCACATTATGGTTGTTGTTTTGTAGAGTCTGATGGAATCTCAATTGGTTTGGTGTTATGTAACTTGGTTTGGGTCTTTCTATATAAGGGTTTGGGACACCCCTAAAGTGTCTCACTTTATTTTATTTATTTTTTTGTTATAAAAAAATCTTAATGAACACAACTTTTTTAAAAAAAAAAATTGAACAAAAGTCATGAGACTAAATAAGAATTTTAGTGTAATTCTATTATTTTCATAAAAGTAGTCTTATAGATGACAACTTTAAAAGAATGAATTCTTATTCCTAAAATAAAATACGACTTACTCATTTTCATAATATTTTTTAAAACTATCCATAAAGTTGGGTAAAAAATTATACCATTATCATAAAATTTTCAGATTATGAATTATCCATTATATCCAATAAAATAACTTATCCTTAGTTGCTGCATATTGACCATTGATAAATCAACATAAGAAGTTTATATGGCACAATTTTCGAGGTCATTGTCATGTGATTTGATGTCTTATAAGTTGATATAACTCACCTGTCATTTTCTCTACCACGTCTGGTTTATGTATGTTCAACATCCGTTAGCCTCCATTATCTTTTTCCATTTCTTTGATATCATCATATGATATGGTAAAGAAAAAGAGATACCTTCCTTTATAATGTGATTTCAAAAAAATATTTATATAATTCTTTTTTGGATAACTACAAATATGCTTAAAAACATTTTTATCTCAAAATTCTACGTGATAACTACTTAAGAAAATAATTACAAACTCTTATACATTAAACAGTTTCCTAATTTCTCCCTATAACATTTTTCTTCCATACTTTACCATGTTTTCAACCCATGAAAAGAAGATTTTGGAAGGATATATCTTCCGTTCTCCAAAAAGGTACGAAAATTTTATAGTGAACTTGTCTTTGTATTTTGGCAAACTTTCTAATAATCAGACTAACTAAATAGTGTTTTAACAAAAAAAAAAACCATAAAAAAATGTTACTAAAATTTTGGAAGTGGGTATTCAAATCAAAGTTCCCAAGATTAATGCAGGTAAAGAAAACTCGATCGAACCCCATATATATATTGGAACAGAAATTCGAGACACTAAACTTGAAACAAAATAGTGTATTTTGATAATCAGATAACTAAACATTTATTATTATAACAATAACAACTTGTTAGATCTCATCACTAGTTTAATCGAGAAGTTTATTAAGATAAAGAAAACACTGCTACTTTTGATATTTTTTTTATGAAATTTATTGAAATAAATTAAAAAGAACTCTAAGATTTTTATCAGCCATATTTTCACTGAGTTTATGATTGCCATTTATCACTAAGGAGTGTTGAAACTGAACCATACAAAGCAATTGAATAGTTATCACCCACGGATCAAAGAATGAATACAACAATATTGAGGTTCCATCGAACCATTGAACTGCTCCAAGGAGAATCAAAACTAACTAAAAATCGTATCTGTTATTTTGAAGAATTTGATTCTCTTCAAATGAAAGGAATACTTTATAAGGTAAAACAGTTAAAAAATAACAGTTGAAATTATGACAAAAGACATGCTCATATATAATAATATTCAATTTAATGTTACTAAAAGGAAATGTACTCTTCTTTGAAGTTGGATCACCCTTGAAGTGAATCCATTTAATTTCATTGCTATTTGCTGACTATAAGGACGGTGTGGTTGGTCTTTGATTTTTCTGTTTTCTTTAGTTGATAGTGTAAGGGTAGTCGGTAGGTGGATTTCATTTTGGGTTTTTTTTTCGTGTATGGAGAAAAGTGCTCTTTGTCTCTCTTGTTATGAGGGTTGGACTACCTCTTAAGTGAGTCTGTTTAATTTATTTGTTTCTTACTGATAAAAAATATTTATATAGTTTTATAAATTATATTTATAATAAAACACATTCATATATAAAACCAATCATTATTAATTTGTTAATTTAGTTTTGGGAAGTGTGTGGATTGCAATGGTAAGAGAGATTTTGTGTCATCAAAATAAGGTCATTTTTAAAGATAGTGTGGTGGATCACTCTGAAATTTTCTCTTTGGCTCGATTGAAGTCTTGGTCTTGGGTTACTTCTAAAGTTCTCTCAGTCTACTTCTCGTTTACAAATTGGTGTCTTGATCCCCTAATATGTTTGTATACGATTTAGTTTGTTGGTTAGTTATTAGTTGGTGGATTGTTGTTGTCCGGATGGTTTGTGTTTGGCTGTAAGGGTGTTCTTTGGATGTTGTTTATGATTTCTTTTAATCGGCAAACAATAAATAAATAAAAATGAACACAAATGGGTGTTCCAACCCTTATATATGAAAGACTCTTAACAACATTTCTAAGCACCCTACAACGATCAGATTTTGGTTCTCTGGAATTATTTGTTAGGTGTTAGTTTCTTTATGAGTTTGAATTTTTTGGACGTAACATGTTTGTCTCTTGTGCTCTGTATAAAGGCTGAATCACTCCTGAAGTGATATTTATTTATTTTTTTTACTAATAAAAAAATTATTATGTCATTATTTAAGATTTAGGGTTAATGGACAAAATTCCACACAAACATCACGGTTATTTTAGTTCTTAAAGACATGAAATTCTCTTTTATGGAATAGCAATAAATTTGCGTGACACGAGAAATAAATATAAAACAAACTAAATATGAAAATAAAATCATCCTAAATTAGTAGAACACAGATTTTTCGCTCTTTTCAATTTTTCATTACAATAATTTGGAGTAAGCAACACATCTCACGATGCAATGTCTGAAAAAAAAATGTCACAAAGTAAATTCTGAAAAATCAAATAATGTGAAGTATATATGATTTATTAGAACTATAATTTAATTTGAAATATAGCTGGTTTTAGCTTCTTAAAAGCAAATAAGCATAGATGCATGCTTTGAACTATAGGATCAATCTTTGCTAGGATTGTTCTTGAGAAAATTTTGCATTATTTTGTATTATTTAGCCCAAATCATATTTATGTAAGTTGTAAAACTGTTGTCGTTGCAGTAAAACATTTTAACAGAGAACATATATTTATCCCAATATACTCGCATATTATTAGTAACCACTGGAAGGGGAATATATACTAATTATAACCAGCCTAGAACCTTTAAACACAAACTATTTGTGAACCCATTTTCACTGATTTTTCCTTTCTCATAGACTTAAAATAAAAGCAACCATCTTCAACAGCTGTATAAATTTAATAGGATAACACACACATTATAAGAATCCATTGCAAACTAAATTTCTAAGTAACTGGATGAAATTTGAGTGATTGATTGGTATATCCTGGGATAGATGTGCCCGCCTTCTGTACTTTTGCTGTTAAATCAAAAGTGAAATGAAATCTACACATAAGCTGTGGAGTCTTGTAATGCTTGTACTTTTCCTAAAATGTTAGTATTATATGAATTATTTGTGTGTGTCTATCTATCTATCTATATATATATATATATATATATATATATAAAAAGTGAAAAGTAATTACAGATTTTAATGTTTGTATAAAAAAAAAGGCACACGGCCACATAAATAATTTAGTTGAACTTTTAACTTATTTTTATAGAATGCCATTTAGGGCAAGGTTAATCGTCATCAAAACTTAGCTATCTCTAAGCACGATTGAAGTATATAAATTTGATTTTTTGGTTGTGATTTTAAGGCATTCTTTCAAATCCCCCTTGGCTTCTTCAAACAGCACAATTACAAGCACAAAAGAACTAGCTCATACTGATACTGATAATCAGAATCACTATTTAATTGAGACGTCTTGTAAAATTGTCATTAATCTGGAATGAAATCTTCAGATATTTAATAGAATTTGAAAATATTCTTTTACATTAGTCATGGGTAGTCAGTTTCTAAGCAGACTTGCATAACATGATATTGCTGCAAAATGTCTTAATTGCAGTAATTCATTTTCCTGAACATTGAAAGATGGATACAGCATTAAATACTGCATACAATTATATTTATACTTTTGCTTATTTTTTTACCTTTTATATATATATATATCATATCTTAAAAATATATACTCCCAAATTAAGAAGGACAACTTTTAGCTGTGTCATTTTAATGTTCATTAACACTTTCTTTTGCAATTACTACTAGGACTGAGCATGAGGTGATGTTATTGGCAGCACATGATATCAACTCGTAACAGTCACAAATTAATGCAACTGTACCACCACCTAAAACTGTGTATGTGACTATAGTATGAGACTGATGCAACACCGATCAACCAAAACAAAATTTAAGGCAAAAATACAAAGAAAAGATGCACAATATAGTGCATTACATTTTGGATAGTTTCAATCGGTGGATCTTTATATCTACATATGAACATAATCTCAAGCTTTCAAGCTAACAATGTTGGACCACATACAGTTGTCTACCCAGGAAAGTAACAAATTAGACCGCTTGTGTTTGTCTCTAACTCACATCAGAAAACACATCCCAAAAAAAGTTAAAGAAAGGTTGTTAAGATTATGAGACAAATGAGTACGACTAGAAGCAATTACGTGAACGATTGTCTCTGTTAGATCTATCACTTTTATGTTGTAGAACCACACAAACACAGTATTGTACTATCCAGAATATGTTAAAGTCTTAGAAGTCATGAATTATTCAGTGACTATTTATAACTCAAGCAGATACTTTGTCTTATATATGTCCCATATTCTTCTTTTGCTTACTTTACAAACACATCTTCTTTCATTATTAACAAATAAATATTTGTGCATGAATATGTATGTATATTCTTCTTTTGCTTACTTTTACACATCTTCTTTCATTATTAACAAATAAATATTTGTGCATGAATATGTATGTATGGATAAGTGAATGGGAACACATGTATTTAAACACATACAGTTGAAATTAGTAAAAATGAAACAATATGAGACTGAAAGAGTCAAGTATGAGAAAGACTGATACCTGAAATTGAGACTGAAGTTGAAAAAGTACCAGTAATCATTTGTGAAGGAACTATTCTGTTGGTTTTTGAGTGATTGAAGCTGCAAGATGACCTGATGGAACCACATCTTATAATAACCAAAAGTTTCCCTTTTGGTAGGTTTCCTTTTAAGTATTAATTCCAGTTTATAATAAGTATCTTTTATAAAATAGTGAGAACTTCAGAAAAAGAAAACAAAACAAGAAGGCAGGTAAACTTAAAACCTGTTTTAAAAAATTTCATCCCTTTTTGCAACATTGATTGATACCGAAAACCTTGAGAATTAGAACTAAAAGAGTAGATGAATTTTGACCATTTTTTTATCGAAAGCCTAGCGGCTAAAATTAGACATGAGATGAGGAAAAAGAGTGTGGCTAATTACCAGATCATGCTGGCAGCTTCAACCTCTCAAACCAACATGCTTGTGAAAAGAGATGAACTCCTTGTGAAAAGAGATGAACTCCCATTGAATGATGCAAATCCTGTGATGAGGGTACCGATATCTGGATACATAGAAATTAACAAAAAAAGGAACAGGCCATGCATGTTTGGAGTAATTAAAAGAAGGGTCTCGTGATCCTCTTCTCTCCACTGATCCATATGAATGCTGTGCCGCAGCTCAATGTCTCTTTTTCTTTCACTGTGCCAAAGAGGGAGTATTTAATGGTAGGTTTCGGTCCTCCTTACAGCTATTGACAATGACTCCTTCTCTCTCTAGCACTCTGTAGGGTTTACATTTGTTAATCATATTATAACTCGTGAAAGGGGACCACATAATGGTCCTTAAGAAATGAAACAGTACAAATTTATATTAGAAACTAAACTAATATTGAAAAAAAAAAATACCACTGACCTTGTCTTCGGTGTAAGATCTTTTTCTTTGACGAAACTATAGATTTTTACTAGAAATAAGATATATATACATATATATATATATATATATATATATATATATATACTAATTAGTGTGATAAGATAATTGTCTACTAAGATCTAAATCTATAAATTACTGTACAATCCATTGTTAGTACTATTTTACAATTTCATAGTACCAATAAGTTTTGGGAAGATCAACTTTTGATCATAGTATTTATGATTTTGTGTGAGATAATAATGATGTGGTTTGGATTTGATTCACATTAATAAAAAATATATAATTTTATTATAAATAGCTAAGAAAGTTAGTTAATCAAGTTTTTAAAATGAGACCCTCAACATATTCTTTTAAAAACTTAAACTAAAGATTATAATAGTATATCCAAACTAATCCTTCTCTTAACCAATAATTAATAATAATATATATATTTCAAAATTGTGCAGGTAGTATCCTCTCAAAATATACTAGAGTACATAAAGGTTGTAGTTTAATTATAATTATAATTATACTTATAACTATTAATCTATCAAAACAAAGATTACATGTCAATGCTAGTACTCAAATACAGAAAGTGTGTAAAACGGTTGTATATACAAAATAATATCAACAAAATCAAAATCATAATTTAACAACAGACAAGGATGATCAACTAATGCTAATTTGTGTTCCTTGTCTGTTTATCTAATAATTGTTGACTGGTGGTATTATTGATACTTCTAAACATCCTGAGAGATTGTAAAAGGATTAAAATAAATTGAATACACCTTTTATGTTGTTCATTTGATACATGAAAACCAAATATCCATTTCCAAAATCATGAAAGTGTTTATATAATCAAATAGTACTCATTTGCTACAAATGACAGTAAGATTGTACTCAATGAATTCAGATTTCCTAATATTGCTAACTAACATGATATGACTATCTTGAAAAGAAAAATATAAATATCTTATGAGTCTTAAAACTAATCATGATGATTCTTATTTATACATACATATATATATGTATTGTTAATTATATAATAACATGAGAGAATCTAAATTAATTTTCTTGATACTATAGAAGCGTGATACTAGAAAGTGTCACAATAGTTTGACACCATCTTAAGTTAGCTTTGATTTGATTAATCTTGCTTAAAATAGGTAATAAAAATAATGTTGCCATGTGCTTCCAGACCAGTTCTTCCCTACATCCACATAATCACAATTAAATAATGTCTGGTAATTATATGTAATAAAAATGGTATAAATATTGGCCAGGTTGGTGGAATCAGTTGAGTGTGCCCTCATTTTGTCTTTAGCTTTGGGTTGTTTCTCTGTCTTTGGTGTATTTGGTTGACAAACAATGACATATGGACAGACCAAATGGAAGGCAAGGACCACAGACATGCATCTTTTTTGAATAGTTCTTCTGATTAGTGGATAGAGTCACATGGTTTTGCTTTTGTGTTTTAGCTCAATCACTTTGATATCTTCAATTGATTAAGGTAGTTGTGACTTGTATGTGGTGGTTGTGAATAAAAACACTTCATATTAGGGCTGCTTCCTTCACCAAACGTATTAGGGTTTTCTTCTTTCTTTTTTCTTTCTTTTGGCCCCACTTGTGTTGTGACTTTGATAATTCAATTAACCCCTTTATGTGTAGATAGGATTTTAGTTGTTTTTAATTAAGATGCCCTTTTGCTTTCCATGCCTTCAATCTCACAGTTAATTTGTCCCTCGTGCTACCTATATCAGAGAGGGTAACTGTTTCTTTTAAGAGAAACTCACATTTTTCAAGACCAACTTTTGTTTTACCTCCTTCATTTTTCTTTAACCACACAAAACAGACCCTGATCAGATCATTACCAACCCTGAGAAACTACACAGATAAAAGAAGCATAAGGATATTACTCTAGTTACAAATCCATTGTGAGGTTTATCAATTAAGACACTATGAAACATATATGCTTCAAGAATTCATAATTCATCTTCTCTCAAATATCTTCACATCAATGTATTCTATTCCTTTTTACTTTCCTTTTCTTCTCTTCTCTGATTTGCGGGCATACTACTAAAAGAATACTAAACTTCAAAACTCTAAATTCTAAACTCTAAAGATTTTTTATTTATTTATTTTTTAAATTAAAAGTAACAATTAATTAAAATACATTATATATCTAAACAAATGACTTATTTAAAATTATGTAAATAATTTAATAAATATGAAGAGTTTCTATCATTGAAACAAATATATATATATATATATATATATATATATATTCAAACTATATAATCTTCATTTTTCTTCTTAAGATAAAAATAGTCTTTCTTATATATATAAAATTCATGTTAAATATAATTAAAAAAATTTGATATTTCAATTAAATTAACATTAAAAAAATTCATTATCATTTATCATTATATAAAATATATCATAAAAAATAATAAAAAGGTTACAAAAGCATGAAAGGACGACACCAAAACTAAACAATTTATCAACATAATAACATATAAAATGTATTAAACTAATATATATATTCACATGTCTATCATTAAGTTCAACAATACATAAATATGAAAAAATTTAAAAATTAGGTGAACATTTATATGCACATAAAAGAACATACTAAACTACTTTTCTTTTAATATGTAGATAACATATAAGTCCACCCTTAAACATAGTGTAGGTAACCCACCTAGACATATCTTATCTAATTAATATTATGTATGCATGGATAATAATATATGCATTATAAATAATTAATTATAATCACTAACTAATATTACTACTAAAATATGTACCTTAGACACTCTTGTCCACTTTTTAGATGTTAAAATTAAGAAAAATAAATTGTACAGGAGATTTTCATCCCTCCTATCCTAAATATTAGGCACCTTGCTAATTCCAGTTTTCATCTGGGTCATTTTTAACTGTTTTGCTTAGTCAACATTTTTGTTTGAAATGAACAATTACTTTATAATGATGTGATGCATTTCTCACCATTGCAACTAAAAAGAAGCTGTTGTTGAGATGATGAGATTAGTTGTTGCATTAAAGGTAAGAAAGAACTCAGTAATGTTGTAGAAGATTATTATAAATTACTATTAATGATAATTCTGTAAGACTAATTTCATAAATTATCAAAACTTCCTTTCAATAATTATTTTTTTAAAGTTTGAATTTAATTATCTGGCTGGAGTGACCTCTTTATCACCACAATCAATTTTTTTATCATTAACATCTAGTTTTTAGTTTTTTTAATGTCTAAATCATTAATATTTTAAAAAATAAATATTAATGACTTTTTATTCTGTTAATGATTTAGTCATTGTTTAGAAAGTTGAATAGCTGAGTACGGAATTAAAACTGAAAAGTTTCAATGATAATGATAATATTTAATCATGTCAGATTCTTGTAGTAATCTTTAACATAATTTAGTTGTAACCCAATTCAAATTACTCTGTGATATCAGTTATAATAATAACTGATGGGAGTATACTTTATTAATTATTTAAAATAGTTCCGTTATTTAGATTTTAAAGTTATTAATTAAGATTTTTGTAATTAATTAGATATTAATTTAAAAATAATTATCAATAATTAAAACTAATTTAGATACCAATAATATTTTTAGTCTTTAGAATAGTATCTAATTTTTTTAATATAACAACTAATTATTTTTTTGTGTCTAAAATTGGTTTATGTTTAATAATTTTCTTGAAGTGTTATTTTATTATGACGGTTCTAAAAAAATACCACAATTATCTTATAATATGACACATTTATAACTATTATTTTTTTTATCAACAAAAACTAAATGAATAAATAAGAGGTTTTTCAGAGATACCTCAATTTGTATACAAAAGACATACCTTACACTCAAATTACTGACGCCTACACTCAAAAAATAGAATTCCTAGAAAAGTTAACAGTTCGCATACTAACCATTGGCTCAAGACACCAATCAGAGTATGAAAAACAGACGCCTTGCGCTTTGGACACAACCCATGACCAAACAATTCAGCTGTGACAGAGCAAAGATTTCAATGGAATCAATCCTTTCACTTTTGAAACCCCTCATGTTCCCGTGTTTCTGTAGTGATTTTTTATCTCCCTATGATCCGTCAAAGCCATCTCCACCCACTCGTAGCACTTAGACCACACAAGCCAAGCAACTCTACGCGTACAAAAGAGATGAGAGGTAGTTTCCTCCTCCTCCCCGCATAGGCAGCATATATTGGTGGTCATACCTATCCCCTCCTTACCAGATTTGCTTTAGATACTATTTTGTCTTCCATAACCCTCCATGTTGTGAGATTTGTAGATGGTTGTGCCTTTAACCTCCAGAAATCCACAAACAAATCCCTCTCCATCCCCTGAGAGAAATCCTTTAGAATTTTATATGCAGATTTAACTGTGAGCAAAATTGTCTTTCTGTCTTTCCACACCCAAGAGTCCTCTTGATCCATCCTTACCCTCTGATCTCCCTGAATATTACCCTCTGATCCACCTTTATAACTATTATATTTTGTATTTAATTTACAAGTGTTCTTTACTAAGTAAATTGTATTTTTTTCTCGCGTTTTTCATTTCTTCCATCTTTTATCATTAAAAGAAAAACATAAGTTAAGTTTTTCATTCCCTCCCTCCTCTCGATTCTTTTTTCCCAGGATAAAAATCATTTTCCAAGTGTTATATCTAATTTCCAAATCCTCAGCGTCTTTTCTCTTTGAAATCCTCCACGTTGTGTCTTCTCTCATGGAAATCTATTTTTGAAAACCTCATTGTGAACCCTCATGGTTAGCCCTCAACGCAAACCTTCAATGTTAACCTTCACCATAAACCATCATCGTGGAACCTCCTCTTGAACCCTCACACCAAACCCTTATTGTGAAACCTCTCAACTTCATCGACGTCGATCTCTCCTTCCTTCATACATGTCATCAATAGGAAGTAGAAAATGGTAACCTTTATTCCTCTCTATTTTTTTTCAAACAATTTATGTATAAATATCCTTTTAGAAATTGATTGTGATGGAGGACCATCCAAGCTATCACAAACAACATTCAGAAGTCAAGAGAAGAGGATACAACATTCCCAATTTTTTAGAATTCTCTCTTTTGATCTTTGTAAATATTTGTACAAAGTATAATAGAATAGCTTTTAGGTCTTGTATTCTAGGCCACATAGTATACAAATACATCTTAAATAAAACCTTAACCTAGGTAGAACCTTGAGTGCCAAGCTAGGGTAAAATAAAAGCTTGGAATACAAGTTAGGGTTTTAGTAACTTGTCATGCAAGTTTTCTAACCCTATAAATAAGGCTTCTCCTTAGTATAATTCAAACTTTGATTGTTTGAGTAATGAAATTCTGCTTTTGTTCAAATTCATATACTCTCTCTTATGTCTCCCCTGAGTTAGTTTCTCTTAGCAAACAACTTAGGCCTGAGTTGGAGTTAGCCTAACCTCTCCAAACTCTTCCTTCTCACACGGGCGAAACCTTCACCATATTTTTTCATTACCCTCAAAAAGACTTTCGTTGTTCACTACATCCATTCCTCCACTTCACACATAATTGAACATAGTAGTCGTGAGCTTCTCCATCGGATTGGGTTGTACTCAATCCTAAAAGCTATAGTACATGAGAGAAGTAGAAGGAAGACACAAATGTGAAAGATTTTTCAATTATGCTAACCTCACTGAGTGGAAAAAAGATTTTGTCATTGTGCAAAACCCAAATTAAACTCTTGCCTAAATTATAATTTGTTTGTTCTTTTAGAGTAAGATTTTCTTTTTGAGTAAGATTAAATCAAGTTGATAGTATATAATTCTAAGTGTTGATGATCGTCCAAGAATAAAGTGATAGTATCAACCAAGTTGATACTTTCTTTCTTTTGTTTTGTTCTCTACATTGTTCTAGAAATATTTAGTAATATCACATGTAATCCAATAAAGTTCATTTAATGTGATGCATTTTCGTGGTGGTTTTGGTTAGATCTAGGTCAGTTGCCTTAAGATTAATCATCTTTCAATTGATAGGAATGTTATAATTTTTTGTAGTTTAGTTTCCTTGTGTGTGTGGCACTACATTAGTCTGTTTCAATCCACAAAACATAAAATCTATTGTTTATTAAAAGTAGTTAAATATTTTGGTTGATATTTAAGTTGGGTACAGTTGGAGTTAGAGTTGTCATTGTTTTAGGATAAGGAATGACACTTTGTGAACTTACTGATACTAGGTAATGCCCTCTACTTCAAGTTGAAGGATGATGATCAATAAGAAGAGAAACATTGTACAAAAGGAGCATTCATGTTACTTTCTAGAAAGTGCAAGACAAAAAATGTAAACTTTACACACTATTTGTTTTAAGTTTGAATTGTGAAAGCAATATAACTCATTGCTTGGTAATTTATAGAATTAGTGATGCTACAATTTGTAAAATTTCCATAACATCTTCTTCAACTATGTTATCTTTTCATGTTTTTGAAGAATATCATTTGTTTGCTCCATGACAAATACAACTATTTTTTTTTTCATTTCTATACACTTAAACTTGTACACATACACCTATCACTTTAAGAATAAAAAGAAATACTAAACTTTCATTCAAATTACTACATTACTAACTGTTCACTTTTCATTGGTTATCTTTGATATTAACTCTTTTTTTTTCTTTTATTATGTATGCAAATTTGTTTGTGACTAGAAAATATTGAAGTATTTGTTGGATCAAGGACAATTTTGTATGTAATTTCAAAATGCAACTTGTGATTGAAAATTTGCACTAGCTATTTGGATTAGTCATAAATATCCTGAATTGAGTAAAGTAGAATGGTGATGTCATGGATTAAAATTTAAGAACACTTGGTTATATGAACATGTATATTTTTTTACCTAAATTGTATATATTATTTATATATTCTTGTTGTTACTAAGTATCATTTACCGTTCAAGGTATTCAAATAATTTTCTTCTAAATTAGAGTGATTCAATCCAAACTTTTGAAAAGTTTATCCAAAGATGAATAAATAAAAGGTGATACGCTCCTTTATATCCCTTGTTATTTTCTCTATTTTAATTATTCTTCACTGGGCTTACCAACGAAACTGGGTCGAACCCATGACCTGCTTTTGGCCCAAAGCCTAGCTAACCAAACCCAAATACTTGGATCGAGGTTCTGAGCACACGAGCTCTTCTGTCCAGTACACAATCCCCCCAGGCTCGAGCCGAGCTTGACTAGGCGAAGAGGCTTTCTAGCGCTTTGGCAGCTAACACGATGATTTCCTTAGCAGGTAGGTGAGGTGCAGTACACGAAGTGTTTCTGAGGTGACGTCTCACCACACTTAATCCAAAGCGTACACGTGGCATCTTCATCAATGGTGGGAAAATATTATTACTTGGCATTCCCTTATTCGAATAAGCCCATGCTCGAAACCTCACCCCTCTTCATTGTTTCATATCTCTAAAACCTCTAAAACCCTCTTCTCTTCTCTTACCCTTCACATAACCTTCACTCTTTAGAAACTCTTGCTCTTTCTAACCTCTCTTTCAAAAAAGCTTCCTTTAAACTTCTTCTTTCCAATCGGCTACCACACCAGGTATTTTCCCACTACTATTTCTATTGTCGAATGCTCATTTGTTTTACATTCATTTTCCTTTCATTTCGCATTCGCTGCCTGAACTGTGCTTGTATATGTTTGGCGTTAGTGCTTTTGCTATAGATATAATTGCGATGGATTACCATACCATGTATCCCTGGGGCCCAAAAAACTTTTAGACGAAACCTTCATCTATACCTCATGTGAACATGTTGTAACCTTAAAGAAGAGTGGTTGTCGCTTCGGTAAGGCGCATGATAGGTTTGTAAGAATATTTGTGTAAGGAATATGAGCTTGTGTGTTGCGATGAATCCTTAGACCTCGAGGGTCCATTCTGCTTCTTTTACGCCGTTGTCTTTAAAAAAGTCCTTCTGTGTCTGCCCCTGTCAGTTTTTGAAAAGGAATTATTAACCGAGCTCAATGTTGCTCCCGCCCACCTACACCCAAATAGTTGGGCATTCGTTCATGCTTTTACCATTCTGTGTTCCCAGCTCGCATTTCGCCAACTATGGGTGTCCTCGGGAACTCCAACGGTCATTTCACGACTCTTCAAAAATTGGTTTCTTAGAGTCTGAGGGGCAAGTGTACCAGTCGATACCGGACGAGCCAGTATTGGCCTCGGTGACCGACTGCCCGAGTCAAAGAACATTTCAATACATGCAATAAATGACAGTAACGACAGTTACAACAACACTTAATGAGTTGTATTCATGTCCCAAAATATACGGGAAATATCTCCAAAAAAATAGTTAAATACTGATTAGCTGAATGACGTTACGAATATTCTCCAAATATTACAACATACCTATATACCAATATACCTCCCTATTAATTAGGGACCATGATGCATATCAGTCAATAAATGATATCTGGTCCATCATGGCAAGGCCCATAACCAACAATATAAATAAAACCATCTGCAAAGGTGTAAGGTTCGCTTTTTACTAATTACCAATGTACACTCTTTACATAGAGTACTTACTTGATTTTCAGAGCACCCTTTTCAGGTCACCTTCAATCGAGCATCGACATTTGTGGAAGGAGGCTCGAAGGAAGGACTCAAAGAATTACCGACACGTCAGCAATTGTACACCCAGTTTTAACTATTATCTAGGCTGATGGCAGAAGGCCCAACACAAAACCAACCACTAGGTCAATGACAAAGACACCCTTCTATATATGTTCAAAAATTGCCATAACCTAGTGTAAATTGTATAAAGTTGTTTAGAATTTCATGGGCCATCTATTGGGCCTAGTAGCATAAAATAATTGGACTAAATATTTTGGTCAGGTAGCATAGATTTTTGGGCTTGTATTTGGACCAATGGTAAAATAGGTCTAGTTAGGGTTAAAAGTGACTAGTTACGGTAACAATTAGGCTTTTTTAAGCCCAATGTAACCCTAAAATGTCTAAGGTATGTTGGAGGACGAAAATTACCTTGGAATAGAGTGCATGAACGTACACATGACAACCTAGGAGTGGAAAGGATTTAGCATGGAAGGTGTGAGCTAAACATGGAAAGCATGACTTCACATGACATCTACTCACTAGAGAGTTCTATTTTGAATTTTCAAATTTTGGCTCCAACATGTTCAACCCTCTCTCCTATAAATTGAGGTGTTTGGCTCTCATTTCTCTAAGATCAAATATATGAGTGAATTGCTATCAAGTTTGCAAGCTTTCTCACTCCCTTGTCTAAACCTCTCTTGGATAAACACCTTGACCTTCTTCTTCACCTCTCCAAGTGATATGACCCAACCAATCACTCTCCTTACCTCTCACGCATGTTCAAGGAAACCATAGCTCCATTGGAACCCTCCTTGTTCCATCTCCTTCATCAAGCTTCAGCCAAATCCAACAAATATTCAAGAACTTCAATCGGTCATGAAGGCAACACCATCATTTGGTATCTAGAGCTTTGATTCTTCAAGAGATAAGTGACTTCTCTTCATTTAGTTTTTGTGTTTTCTTCATTTCCGCATTGTTCATATGATTTTTTTATTGTCTTGTGTTTTCAATTCAAGTTACAAATCACTTTATGATGTTTTTTTTACAATTTTAATCAGTACAAACTCTTCCAAATTATTGAATCGCCCATTTCAATGTGCTTAGGTTTCCATTGAGTAAACTAAGCTGTTTTTTTACTTTATTTGAGTTGTTCTTGCTGTTTTAATCAGTGCAAATTAATTATGGTCGAGTCATTTTGATTTTTGAATTTATTCAAGTAATTTCTAGTCATGTTCATCCTACAATGTCATCAATTCCAATTGGTGCTTATTGTTTTTTATTTGGTTGTTTGTTTTTTATTTGAATACAATTTTAATTCTGAATTTGAAGCTTTGGTGCCTTTTAATTTTTCCATATTTGAGTTCATACTTGTTGTTAGTTCCATACAAGTTCAATTCCATTATGTTTTGGAAGTTTTCAATGTTGTTTTTAATTAAAGTTTAGGTTTTCCCTGTTTACAAGTTTATATGTTGGCTGAAAACGTTCATCAAAATTAATTGTGTTGGTGAAAAATTATGAAATTCTGGATTTGAGTAGTTTGATTTGTTGAGAAAAAGTGAAAAAATAAGTATATCAAAATAGAAAAAAAAAATGACAAATGAAAAACGAACAGAGTGTAAAAAAACATGACTCTGGAAAATTTGAATCAACAGTGAATTTGAAAAACTTATTGCAATTATTTAGCGCACAGTTTTTGTGAAATTCAAGCGCCTATTTTAAGGTTAAACACTGAAGTTTCTGTGGTTAAAATTTCAAATTCAAATTTGAAGTAATCTGTCCAACATAAATTCCGCAAGTTGAGAAAATTTTAGACAAATGTTTTGGTTTTATTCATCTATTCTAGTTCCATTCTCTAGGATTCAATTTGTGTGCTACCTTTTATTGTGAACTTTAATTTTTTACTTGTCAATTTCTTAAACACTCTTTCATGTCATTTCAATTACCAACTCCATTTGCAATAGTCCTTATTTTTAAATTTGAGTTTTGTTGCTTTGAAATCGTTTGACCTCTTTTGGTGGAAGTGACCTAAATGTGCTTTGGTGAGTTGTGGAGCTGAAAAGTTTTGGTGCAAGCTACATCACTAAAGAGGTAAAAACAGAATACCCAAGGTTGAATATCCTAAAGAGGAAAAGTAATGGACAACAGCAACCGCATACAAAAATATACACAAAATACCAAAAGGATCTACAAGTGGTGGAGTGCATAGAATATACATTTAATTTTTTGTGCATAAAAAAGGTTGACCTAATTTTCTTTGTATTTCTTTGAGTTGTAATTTGCAAGACTCTGATTAATTAGTGGATTAGATTCTCTTTAGTCGGTGAGTGTGTCTTCAAGGTTCAAAGTGCTAAGAAGCCTCATTTTAGGAAATGCCTAGTTTAAAAGCTTTCTAAATAGCAATTTTCATTTGTGTCTTTCATTGCTTTGCATATTTCTTGCATTAATTTTTTTTTCATCTTTGATTATGCTCTAAGTAAATTTCTTAGAGAAAGGTTTGTGAAAGTGTTGTGGATAAGTATCTGATAAGGAAATGCTAGGTACTTAAGAGATCCTAATGATCCAACTCCCTTTCCTGGGAAATTACCTACTTCACTCCCTCTATCTTTCTTTTTACTTTTATCACATAACTTTAAACATGTTATGATAGATCTCTTTCTATTATGCTTAGGTCAGTCATGAAGAGAAACCACAAATCTTGGGATGAGTACCTTCCTCATATTGAGTTTGCATATAATAGAGTAGTCCACAAAACTACTAATATTTCTTCATTTGAGACTGTATATGGTTTTAATCCTCACACTCCTTTGGATTTGCTACCTTTTACTAATCCACAAGAATTTGTGCCTAAGGAAAGGGTAACAAAAGCTGAACTTGTAAAGAAATTGCATGAGAGGATTAAGAACCAAATACAAAAACAAACAGAGAAATATATAAAAACATATCAATAAGGGGAAAAGAGAGATGATTTTTTAAGAAGGAGACTAAGTTTGGCTTCACCTTAGAAAAGATAGATTCCTTAGTCAGAGAAATTCTAAGATTAGTCCATGGGAGATGGTCCTTTCCAAGTCCTCAAGAAAATCAATAATAATGCATATCAATTAGACCTGCCTGAAGAATATGGAGTACATAATACCTTTAATGTGATGGATCTAACACCTTTTGCAGGTAGAGCAGATGAAGAGGTAGAGGCATGTGATTTGAGGACAAATCCTCTTCAAGAGGGAGAGGATGATGGCAGAAGGCCCAACACAGGACCAACCACTAGGTCAATGACAAGGGAGATTCAAGAAGACTAGGACTTTTTTAGTGATGGTAGAGACACCCTTCTATATATGTTCAAAAATGTCATAACCTAGTGTAAATTGTATAAAGTTGTTTAGGATTTCATGGGCCATGTATTGGGCCTAGTAGCATAAAGTAATTGGACCAAATATTTGGGCCAAGTAGCATATATTTTTGGGCTTATATTTGGGTTAATAGTAAAATAAGTCTAGTTATGATTAAAAAGACTAGTTAGGGTAACGATTGAGCTTCTTTGAGCCCAATGTAACCCTAAAACGTCTAGGGTATGTTGGAGGACGAAAAATACCTTGGCATGGAGCACATGGACGTCCACATGGCAGCCTAAGAGTGGAGAGGATTTAACATGGAAGGTGTGAGCTAAACATGGAAAGCATGACTCCACATTGTACCTTCTCATTGGAAAGTTTTATTTTGAATTTTCATATTTTGGCTCCAAAATGTTCAGTCCCCTCTCCTATAAATTGAGTTGCTTGGCTCTCATTTTCTAAGATCAAATATATGAGTGAATTGTTGTCAAGTTTGCAAACTTTCTCACTCCCTTGTTTAGACCTCTCTTGGATAAATACCTTGACCTTCTTCTTCACCTCTCCAAGTGATATGGCCAAACCAATCACTCTCTCTACCTCTCATGCACCTTCAAGGAAACCATTGGAACCCTCCTTGTTCCATCTCCTTCATCAAGCTTCAGCCAACTCCAACAAAAATTCAAAAAATTCAATTTGTCATAAAGGCAACACCATCATAGGTCCTCCTTACCTATAAGTACATAATAAATTGAAATTTAATTTGCATATCTTACTATAATCTTATTCTTAAAGCTTGCTTCTTATGTGACATTTGTATAAAACAAAACCACTTAATGAAGTCTGAATTTCTTACACAAACAATGTTGTAGTTTTTTCAATAAACATATTCAATGGTTAACTCAAAACTAGACATTATTTACTATAAATTTAATGATTATATGGTATGGAATTATCATGTATGGGGTGAAATAAAAAACCAACTCTCTTTTATTTTATAAAATAAATTATGTATGATAATAATTATTGATATTTATTAAATTTTTTAATAGAATTTTGTTTCGACAGAATAGTGTTTGATGATTTAATAAATTTGAGGTAATATTTTTGTTTTCTTATTTTTATTTTTGGATTAGAACTAAAATAATGATAAATATAAATATAGAAAGATAGAGCCAAAATTATGTTGAATTTGGATAAATAGATATTAAAGTAGAAAATATTATCTAAATCCACTCCTTCGATAATTAGAGAAGAATTTAGAAAATAAATAAATAAAACGCGTGAAAAGTACTTGTATGCTAAGTAAAAATATGTACTTCACTTTGTTTCTTAACATAACATTTTTTTAGGAAAAAAAAATAATTTTTAAAAATTTAAATAAAAAGAGAGAAATATTTTCCCTTTATTAATTCTTACTTTCAAATTGAGGAGAAATGATTTTCCTTTCTTGGGTTTTATTTTTCTGTTATAAACAAAAAAAAATTAGTATAATACAATTTGATTTTCCAAAAAAAAAAAATTAAGGTAGCGACGGAAAGTATTTAATATGGGTTCTTGGTAGCAAAAAGCGTGCAGAGAGAATAGTGTCTGTTAAGAAAAAAAAATGAAAGAGAATAGACAATTGTACGGACAGTTTTTCTTTTAATTATTTCTTTGTTTGATTATAATGTTTTGATTGGGTTAGGATTTAAATAAAAAATAAAAATAAAAAAGCAAAGATGTATTTTGTATGTATAAAAATAAAAAGAGAAAGGCACGGAGAACTTTTCTTCACTTATTTGGATGAATAATAGAAATAAATTAAATTAAATTTAACTAGAAATTAAAGTTTTTATTAAATTTTTCATAACATAAAATAATTTATTATTTTTTTGCTATATATAGTCTTTAGAAAAACAAATATTAAACTTCTTTCCATCCAATTTTTTATGCCTCATTAATTTGATATGTGAAATTCTTGATACCATTTCTTTCTTATTTAGATTTATTTAATTTCCTTCTTTCCCTTATTATTTTCCTTTAAATGCATCAAGTACACCACCATAAAGGAACTAGGTATTATATAAAAATGGGAAAATTGATTTGATTAGACTTGAATCTCTGGAAATTAGACAATGATATTGGTTTTCCATTAAATTTGATGAATAGTTTTTACTCTACATACTTGTCTTCTTCACTTTATTATGCTAGCTTGTACAAAGTACGTGATTGTTTCTGAATATTACAAACTCTTAATAAAGAATGAGAAAAAGGACTCATTTTATGGTTCCCTCAGTTTAGCTTAGATAGAACGTTACGGTTTTAGAATTATATTTTCCTTTTTATATATCATATAATTTTTAAACAGAAGACAATCTCGTATTAGGGATGACAAAGTGGGGCGGGCCGTGCGGGCCGGTCCGCGGGCCGTGCGGGCCGGTCCGCGGCCCGCAGATAAAAAACGCGGGGCGGAATGACCTTTTCAACCCGCTAACCCGCATTAGCCCGCAACCCGCGCGGGCCAGTTGTGGGGCGGGGCGGGCTGGCTCGCAAACCCGCAAGAAAAAAATATTGACACTTAGTAGCAGCAGGGCAACCTAAACTAGGTCATGCCAATTAAATCAATTTCAAACACGATAAAGGAGCAAGACACCAAGGAGAAGTAAGTAGAGGGTATTTTAGAAGTTACTCATGACCAAACCATCAATTGAGTCAAAAGTTATCTTATTTTTATTGTATTATTTTTATGAAAAATTAATTAATTAATTGTCATTGTTTTAATATATGCAAATGACGGGGAAAATTATAATTATGAAAAAATGGATGAAGGTTCTACTAAGGTGGCATCCAATGTTATTGAAATGGAAGAATGTCAATAATGTTTATGTTTAATGTTTTTGAATTAATGTTTATGTTTAATGTTTT
>Ga0123342_1004185_pt1 | contig 22341 bp, 9 predicted proteins | sample Turbeawhitnodule_FD_89960 | JGI IMG/M metagenome (GOLD analysis project Ga0123342, IMG submission 89960) | Root nodule microbial communities of legume samples collected from Mexico - Turtle bean Mexico white nodule | ecosystem: Host-associated > Plants > Roots > Nodule | place: Mexico: Nepantla... | reverse complement strand
TAAAAACAACCGATTGTTTTTCTGATATCATCTTGAAACAATTTTGGTTCTTTGTTTCTTTGATTTCTTTCTCTGTCATTCAGCATTGATTTTCATTATACCTTCAAAGTTTGCGAAAATCCCTCTTAAACAAATCACCCCCCTCTCGTTTAAGGCCATATATTCTAACACTAATCACTCTCTCTTTTTAAACCATAATGGACCTAACATAACCATTATTCTTGTGTATGTTGATGATTTGGTGATGATCATGAGGAAATTACCAACATCACCTCTTTGTTGGACATTCAATTCAAAATCAAGAATCTAGGAGACCTCACTTATTTTTTGGGCCTGGAGGTTGCCAGAAACAGCCAAGGGCTCCACATCTGTCAACGAAAATACGTGTTGGACCTTCTTCATGACACTGGCATGATCAACTCTGCTCCTATGTCTACACCCATGGTTCACTCATCTCGGCTTTCCTCCTCCTATGGTACAAGACTCACTGACATTGAAACCTCTGCATATAGAAGACTCATTGACAAGCTCAATACCTCACCAACACACGGCCTGACATTACCTTTGTTGTCAACAACCTAAGCAGTTTATTTCCTCTCCTACCAATCTCCATCAACAAGCTGTTTTTCGCCTTCTTCGGTACTTGAAAGGCAACCCTGAGAATAGCATTTTCTTTCACAGCAACAACACTCTCCAACTTCGTAGTTTCAATGACTCAGATTGGGCTACTTATCCTGAAACCCGAAAATCTGTAACTGGTTACTCCATCTTCTTGGGTGATTTCTCTTGTCTCATGGAAATCCAAGAAACAAAAAACCATTTCCAAGAGTTCTTCTGAAGCAGAATATAGAGCCTTAGCCACAATCACCTGTGAGATTCAATGGCTAACCTACATCCTTCAAGACCTTGGACATCCCTATATCCAACCAGCAACCATCTACCGTGACAACCAATCTGCAATACACATTGCTTCAAATCAAGTCTTTGATGAGCGCACCAAACACATTGAGATTGACTGTCACATCGTTCAAGACAAGATTAATGATGACCTTCTCAAGTTGCTTTCCATCTCTTCCTCTATGCAGATTGCAGACATCCTTACCAAAACTCTTGCTCCTACAATACATAAAGAGCTCCAGTCCAAACTGGTCGGGGGATGATAAAATTCTTTTACAATGGGCCACCATCATTGGGCTTTTGGTTTTTTGTTTGTCATCTATGTTTTGCTATTTGACATGTACATATAAATACTCTTATAAATCCAATAATATTCAGTTTTTTTTCCATTGATTTGCTATTCAGATTTCCACTTTATTTTTTCTCTTTGTTTTTTCTCCTTTACCTTGTTTAGGATTTTCTCATCTGTTCGATTGATTTCTTGAGTGATTGTTATTTCTTCACTATATGGTTGATCGCATTATAAATATTTATTATAAAACTGTTTTTGAAAATATGTTTAAAATTTTCAATAATGTTATAGACTCTTGAACTTTACAAAATAATTCTCAAGAAACCAATAAAGTTATTGGGAATGTAAATTTGAGAATAAGAATTTAGGAATATGATATTTTCTTGCTTGTTATAAGATTATTCTTAGAAAAATAATTAAGTTGCGAAAAAGTTATATTCTAATGATTTTTTTTCAATCTAATTATGATTTTCATTTATATCCTTACCTATTCTGAGATCCCATGTTTGCTTTAGCAAAATATTATTTTTTAAATATAATAAAAATTACAATTTTAAGTTATATTGAGTTAATTATTTAATTATTGCTTTAAATCTCATTAATTTTTAATTTTTTCTGACTTTTTCTAATTTTCTGAAAATAATTTTGATGTTTTTTAATTAAAGTGCCGACGTGTTTAAATTATATAAATTAAGATTGGTGACAAATTTATTACTCTTTTATATATATATATATATATATATATATATTATATGCATATGAGTAATTTATAATAGGATAGATATGATTGTATATTATTATTATTATTAGTGATTTAAATTAAGGTCAGGATTCACTGTAAATAAAAAAAATATATGATTTCACCTAATAATAGAAATAAAGATATCTTTTTCTCTTTCTTTTTTTTTTCTTTCTTTCTTCCTTCTTTCTCTATTTCTTAAAAATATATAAAAATTGTTTCTTAACATTAATTTAAAACAATAAAAAAATAATTTTATTTTTAAGTGATTCATATAAAATGAGAAAATGTTTCTTCTCATAATTTTAAAAATTAAAAGATAAAATAAGATATAGGAAAAAATGTATATACACCAATTATAAGGAAAAAATTATCTTTATGAAGGAATATATTATAGTTTATTTATTATTTATTATTTACGTGGAACTTGTTTTGATTACATGAGATGTACGTGCATAACAAAAATAGTTTGTAAGAAAATATCTCTTAAAAAGTTAAAGTAAAAACAGATGTGTAAAGAGAAGAAGAAGAAAAACCGTGTTTGTTTAAAATAACAATTTCTTGTTAGTGAAAAGAATAACTTTTGGGTACACGTTTTGTAGCAGTGGTTGAATTTTACGAAAATTTATAAATTTTGATGAATGTGAATTTTTAGAAAGAAAGATATTTTTGGCTGAGTTTAAGATACTTCTCGTGATTCAACAAGATAATAATGCGAGGAGAGGAAAAGTGAGAAAGGATCTTGTCTTTTTTCTTGCTGGTTTTTTATTTGATTTTTTTCCCTCACAACAAAGAATAGATTTGAGAAGAAGAAAATAACTACATCGATATCCAATCCAAACAAAACCCAGTGCAGTGTTGCAGTGCGCCACTGAACTCAGACAAAAATCATGAACTGTCTTCACAATCTTTCTCGGTTCGTTTATCCTTCTCCTTTTCAATTCTTCCTATTCTTATCCACATCCAAAGAATCAGATTCCTCAATTTTCAGATTCTCTCTTTTACCCTTCGAAACGGTTGCCACGCGCCACCGCAACAACCTTCCCCTGTCCCTGGTACACTCCATTTTCCCTTTTATTTCGTTAGTACTTCTCTACAATTATATTTCTCTTTCTCTCTCACACCTTCTCTTTTTTTTTTCAACGCTCGATACAGCGAATCGTCACTAATTCTCATCATAATCGAAGTATGGCGCTCAAGGTAGCTACACTCTTTGTTTTTTCCTTCCTTTAGTTTCTTTTTAATATTAATGGTGTTTTGCTAGTGCTATGATATTGGTTTTGTAGTCTTTTCAAGTTCAATCTATTTAAAGATCTTAGTGTTGGAAATTTCGCGTCAACTAGTGATATGTCCTATTCAAGTATACAAGTGGGAAGCTATCATCTGATCATGTTTTGACAAACTTCTTCCTAACAACTTTTACAAGAAAAAGTGAAATGATTTTTTTGAATTAGTTTATGTATAATTTGTAGAAGCTGTTATAACTTTTCTAAAGTCTTACTTTTTAGCCTATGCACAAGTTAATTTTAATCTTTTGGAAATCCTCATGAAGAAGTTTGTCTAAATAATCTTAAGTCCCTTTTGTGCAACCAGTGATAAGACCTGATTGAACTATGTATGTGAGAAGTTATACTCATATCATAAGTCGGTTATGTAGGATTGAATTTGTTCCAACCTAAATGCTAAGACTTGGAATAATATCGCATTTTGTCAACGTCCATTAAATAAGATAATATTGTTGGATTTTGGTTGCTCAATACCATTCATGGTGTTGAAGCTGATTCAGTTTTTGTGAGGATTACACTCTGAGCTTATGTAATGGAATAATTAGACAACATTTGAAGGCGTGGAAACCGTGGCATGTTCACGGCATATTCTGGAATCTACCAGAATTGATGATGGTGTTGTCATTTGAAAGTTGTAAGATTTGTCATTTTGGTGTGTGCCCGCGAGCAAATTTAAATGAAAAGAAAACAAGGAGATATTGCTGTAGAAGTAACTATAAAATCCTAAAAAGATGAACACCGTTTGTTATTTATATGCCGTGCCCTGTGAAATATTCATCATCATTTAGGCTTGTCTGTTTAAGTGGACTTATCTGCTATTCATGTCATTTCTGCTTCATATTTCCTTTGTTTTATAGAGAACTTGATTGACATTTTCTTTTGCAGGCTGCTTCAGGTTCTGTACCAAGTGCAGACAAAAGTAGTGCGAACAAGGAAGAGGAGAAGTCTGAGACATATTCTCATAACATGACAGAAGCCATGGGTGTTGGTATGTTTACTATTTTTGTTCTTCTAGTTCAACAATGATGCAGTCTTATCCTGCTAGATAGACTTGGCTAAACATCATTTAGGCCCTAACAAAAACCTAAATTTCAGTATAGACCAAGGTCTTGTTTTAATTGCTTCTCCTAAGTTTTCTTCAGTGTTTGTTTGCCCCTTTGAATCAGAATATCTTCCATTTGATCTACTTTTCTCACATTTGTTGGTCTTTTCCTACTTTGTGGTTACTGATTAGTAAAAGACATGGAATACAATTTGGGGGAAACTGAGAGTATCTTGAACTTGAAGCTCCCTGTTCAATTGTAATTTCTTTTTCAGAAAGCTGTGTTGAAATATTTCAAATTATGGTGATAAACCTCCATTATGTTTACTGCAACCAATTCTAACATTCTTAGGTTTTGTAATATTCATATTCAGGTAATAGTTTGGATTAACTATAGGAGCACTCATTTGCCCATTCTATCATTTTTTTCTTTGAATAATTCATGTTGTTAACCTTTCTAACAAATGCTACTCAGTTTTGTCTTATAAGCATGAGTTAGGAATGAACTATAACTTCATCCGTCCAGACTTAATTGTGGGATCATGCCCACAGGTATTTTTGTTTCAATTATGGATACCTGAGCCAATTATGTCAAATTTTGTTTGGTCCTCTGACTTCTATTATTATTATTATTATCTTTTTCAAATTGCCAGACTCCTGACGATGTTGAGAAGTTGCGTAGAATTGGAGTGAAAACTATATTTTGCTTACAACAAGATTCGGACCTTGAGTATCCTAATCAATTTGTTTAATTAGATGCACTTTCTGCATTTTAGACAAAGACCAACAACTATTTAGTCTAGCAAATGAACAATTGTGTTTCCTTACAACTGCTTGGATATTTTGGAGTTGATATTAAGGCCATAGGAGAATATGCCAAGACACATGATGTTCAACACTTGCGTGCTGAGATAAGGTTAGTTATGTCATGAAATATTTATATCATAACTGTCAGAAATAATTATGTTTTTAAACTGGCAGGAATAAAAACAAACAAAGGATGCTTTGAATACTATGATATTGAATTGCAAGATAAAAGGTTGACCTGGTGGTAAAAGTAGAAGGGAGGGTGGGATAAATCGTGGGTTCAAATCCCCACACTAACAAAAACACTAACATATTAACAATTGACATTTGCCAAAGAAAATAAACTATGATATTACTCTTGAGTTTCAATATATTGTACTGATATTTAAAATATTCTAATATACAATCAAAACATTGTGAGACATCTTGTTGATATTTTAATAATAAGTGCATGAGGAAACCCACTTTGAACTGAATTATTATTAATTTGAAATTTTTTTCCTACAAAATTATTCTTTAAAACTATAGGTAGAATAAATCCTGCACAAAATTGTTACTTTTTATTTCTTTTCTAATTATATTTTTTTCTTACAAATCATGGATATATAAAAAAATCATTTACAAGTTTATTTTTATGAGAATGAGAGGAATGATTTTATTCATTACCTCTAGATCTTATCACGAATGAAAAAGATTAAGATGTAAAAGTCATGGAATTTTTTAAAGTGATTGTGTTCAAATATCGATCATTTGTGTTTTATTGTATGATCTAGATTTTCTTTTCTCGTTTTCGTATAAAAATGACTTCCTCACAAGATAGACCCTATGTGTGTGTCACACATAGTAACTTTCTCACAATTATGTACTGTTCTATATCTTTAGTTAGGGTTTAAGTCGTATTCTACTTGTTTTATGGTAGTAGAAGGCAACTACTTTGGCAGAAAACCTCAAATATGGTAGTGGTATGCCACATGTTTTTTTCTGAGTGAGGCAATGATGTGTGGAACTTGGTTGGGAATAAGATCCTGGTTTTCTATCCAGGTCTTCAGTCAGTTTGTTAGCAAGTAGTTATACTTATCCTAACTCTGGATGTGTAAATATGCACTCAAATATGGACAAAATTTTGTTTGATAATATAAACCTACAAATACTGATGCACTTTTATGATACGTTTTTTTTGAATATCCTATCACATGAAAATTCTACATTTCCTTTTTTCCCTTGCTCAAACAGATACTAGATATATGTTTTCATAACCTCCCCCATCCCCCTAAAATCTTCTAGAAAAAAAATCTGAGATATGTTTTATAAATTGTTGCCAAAAGGGGATTTTGAAGATTTAGGTATTTGGTTGTGAGCGAGCCAAAAACTGAAGTAGTTAGGTCAGTTCTTTGTGTGTGTTTTGTGTAACACTAGTTGGTGATGACACCTTCATATAATAATTTATAATCTCCTAGTATATATGGGTATTTTAGTCATTTCTTCTTTTCGTATATGTTGTGCATTTTGTGTATTACTATGGTTTATCTTTACTCTTGGCATTTGTTTGTTTTTTTTTATCAGCAAAGAATAAATAAAATAAAATGAGGCACTTCAGGGGTGTCCAACCCTTATACAAAAACCAAAATCAAGTTCCTAACACCCAATCAGCTAGGGAACCGACAAACATTACAACACAATAACCATAGTAACAAACCAGAACAAGATACAAGATCCCAACAAACACAGAACACCGACGCCCCAAAGAAAACGCATACTCATGGCATTTGTAACTAAACAGTGATGTATTCTGCATTTTACATTTTGTTGCCTGTCTTTCATGTTCTTCTTCACATTGTGTGATGATCTAACATGGATGTAACAGGGACTTTGATGCATTTGATCTACGGATGCAGCTTCCAGCTGTAGTTAGCAAATTATATAAGGCAGTAAATTCCAACGGAGGTGTAACATATATTCATTGCACTGCTGGACTTGGAAGAGCTCCTGCTGTTGCAGTATGTCCCTTGATTTCATTTATGTGATACTTGTTACTCTTAGAATATTTAACCTGAAACAGTGTTTTGGTTAGTTCTGTGTATGGCATAAAGGAAATAATTTCCTGTTTAAGAAGTTAAATACAGAAAGAGCAGGTGTTGAATGGATCCAGTAACCTCTCACATACTGAATGGTTTCAAAAGGTTTTAACTTAAATATATTGATACAAAAGAAACACCTATAAATCATTTTCAATGACGATGTTGTTGAACACCCCCATAATTGAGAAAACCCCTAGCTCGCCCTGTTGCAGCCCATCAAAGTTGGCTGTCAATGCCTTGGAAAGGACTACCTGCAAAGGACTGACCGAAATTGGTGAGTGAAGTTGTCACAGTTTTGGCACATAGGGGATTGGAGTCTAAGCAGTGCTTAGAAAGGTTTATTTGGACAAGTTTTTCCATAAGCACTTCTAAGAAAAAAAAATTAAATGAGTTTTTCCGTAAGCTAATTTGTAGATACTCTCGTGCTTCTCTAAATTCTTATATTTAACTGTGAATAAGTTAATTGACCTTATAGAGAGACTTATTTCTTTTTTTCCTTCCTATTTCTTATAGAGAAATTTGCCTAAACAAACAATAGTAAGAATTTTGGCTTGTGATTAGGAAGTCACAGGTTATAGTTACAGAAACAAACTCTTCTCATGATTAAGGCTATGTGCATCTGACCCTCCCCACTCCCCAAGGTTTCTCAATAGTGGGAGAGTGGGAGCCTTATGCATTGGCCGACCCTTTTTATTGTCCACTGTTTGTGCCTTGGGCTATTAGAATCGTTTGTCTTGATGTAGTCTGGACCTGTGCCATCTGGTTACATTCACTCCTAATTTCATCTGTAGATGTTTATTGAAGATGCCATTGTTTTTATTAAGAAAGGGTAGAAAAAAAAATCCTTTATTTTCTCAGTAGAGACGTCAACATAAATTATGACCTTTGTGGACTCCTAATCATTTAAATCTATGACGAAGATAGAGATGAAAAAGTTAGTGGTGTCTGATTTTCTTTTTCTCAAATATTTTGGCATCTCGTGTTTAATGATTTATATTTTTTTTATAATTCTGCCACATTGGTGTGTGTGTGTGTGTGTAAGATTATTTACTAATAATTTGTTTTGGCTCAGACGGCCTACATGTTTTGGGTTCTGGGTTATACATTTAAGGAGGCTCATACACTACTTCAGGTAACTCTATGCTCAATACTTCCCTTTTTATTGTTTCACATTTTAAGGGCACGAGGATTCTTGGTAGATAATATGCAGCATGTTTTTCAGTACCCCGTATTGCCTGGATTAAACAAAATAATTTTTCCATTTTTATTTTCTTCTCAATGACTTTGACAAAGTTCCTTTTTAGGCTTGGTAAACCTATTAGTGAGTTTGTTCCACTAATTTCCTTGACTCACAAGTAACTCTTGAGTAGCAATTACCGATTGTGTAGCAATTACCGATTCTTCAATAGTTACAGTTGAATCACCAGTTTCTAAACTTAGGTATCTGTGAATTATGGAACTGGGCAGTTTACTTACTGACAGATTTATTTTCTTACATCTAGTTTACAAGCACTCTTATTTAATTTATTTTCCTGAGTTCTTTTACTAAAAAATGTGTCATATTCTCTAACTGATGTATACCTAAAGAAATTAATTTAATATCATCATTTTCTTTTTCTGCATGTCAGAATTTTCATTCTAGCAGTTTCATATTTGATAATTTGAGGTTTATAATTGTTCTGAACCAATTTTAGATGCATTTGGTATAAAGAGAGAAATGAAATTGGAATTTGGTCAAGTTTTCTTGTGCCCTTCTTTTTATTCTTTTGTCTTGTAGAGCAAAAGGGAGTGCTTTCCGAAACTAGATGCCATTAAAAGTGCGACAGCTGACATTGTGAGTCAATTTATTTTTCTATATATATTGTGATTTAAACTTTGAATGGGATCTTTTTTATGTTGTATAATTGTATTAATACTGGTGTGATCTTGCTGATAAGTCTTTTCTCTATAAAAACTGACATAATTAATTTAGATGTTTCAAGATGAGAATTTGATTGAAACTGTTCTTCATTTTTTTATCTTTTTATTGTTTCCCTCTCATTTTTTTTTTAAAAGTAACCTTTGAACATTATTTATTTGTGGTACTCAGCTTACAGGCCTCAGTAAGAAACCTGTCACTCTGTCATGGGAAGACAGCAATTGCTCTAGGGTGGAAATTTCCGGACTTGATATTGGATGGGGGCAGGTGATGATTGAGTCTCGTTTTGTTCAGATTTAAGAATATTAGTTCCTCTATTATAGTACGTGTAACGGCATTAAGTTACATGGAGATATTATTATATGCACCATCATCCTTAACTGCTTCGGTTATAGCCATTTATCATTTTGTTGTGAAACATGTTCACATGTATGAATTTTCTTTTTCCTGTTGGGACTTTTATGTTGTGTATTCATAATTCATTACCTTAAAGACTATCTTACTAATATTGTGTGTACTCTTGGTTGTAGTTCCTCTTAAGGCAACTGTGATTTAGAGTCCTTTTGATAATTTTACTTAGAGGTGGCTGATGATGTTTCTGTGTCAAAATATTTGAGAAGGGTTTACCATTACATTCTTAGATATATTCAAACTGTTTAGATGAGAAATAATTTGATAATGGAAGTCTTTATTATAATGTATATGCTTGGCCAATTTTGCATCTTCAATTGTCATATTTCTTTCCTTTTCTTCCATTGTCACTTATGATCTCATCTGTAAATCCTGTGTCTTCATCTAGCTTGTTTAGCTCCCATTTCCTAGTTTAAAAAACATTTTAAAGTATCTATTGTTTATTAAGTAGATGACACATTTTATTCAACTCGGAGTAACTAATAGCTGTTACCAATTCTCACCGCTGCTGCTATCATGAATTCAGACAAAATAGGAGAAAAATAATATATCAGTAGAAATTGGATGTTTGGTCCTGGGAAGTTCAAAGTTAAACTAAACCACTTCTGACATCTTGCCAAAATGATGTTCTCAACGCATGATATGAAGTCCCCATCCCATGTCAGATTCGAAGACTTTTTATATTTAAAATTATCTGAATTACATCGTTTGACCTATGTTTTGAACATATGCCTTGTTTATACGAATTCATGCAAAATCTTTACTTAATCTTGATCTCTTTTCAGAGAGTACCCCTAAATTTTGATGACAAATCGGGCTTGTGGTACCTCGAGAGGGAATTACCTGTAAGTGAAATTGTTAAAATTGGGCTGCTATTACTTGTCTGTTTAAAGCTTGGTCTTAACATTGAACGCTCAATAACTTATCGACTCAGCAGCTGTGATGTTAGCAATAGATTGATGAGAAACAAGTTTATCGTCTTATTTACCAGGAAGGACGCTATGAGTACAAGTACATTGTTGATGGGGAATGGACATGCAATAAAGATGAGCTTGTAACCTCTCCCAACAAAGATGGCCATGTCAACAATTTCATTCAAGTAAGTTATAAACTTCAACTAAATAGCTCAGAAAATAAATTTTGTGATTGGTAACTTACTCCTTCGAATCCTAGGAAATTGCTAGAAGCTATAATCAGTACTGATAATCAGCTCAAAGATAAAAAGAACACAAATGTACCACAACATTTCTGGTTCACAACCATGATATTTTTTTAGAGTTAAAAATTGATCGTTATTGACATTGATACCTTAAAAAAAGTTTCAATCTTACTAGAATGATCACATTTTAACATAATTTAAAAACAATAGAGTTACTATCACAACCAAGTTAACATATTTATTAAATGTTGGCTATAAAGAATATTGGAGGAACCAAAAACTTTTTTAACCCTCTTTTTTATCTCGTATTTTAGCCCATCACATCATATTTCACCATCTGACTCTAAATTATTAGTTTGTGCACATTCTATTTGTCTGTTATTGATTTCTCATATTTCATCCTCTTCTAACAGGTCCGTGATAATAGCAGCAGTGATCGTGTTTCCCTTCGGGAGAGATTCTCTTCTGATGATCCTGATCTTACAACGGAGGAACGAGTGAGAATAAAGGAGTTTCTTGAAGCTTGTTCTGATGAGGATCTGTGACCCATCAATGCACGTACCTGTTGATATGTAAAGTACCATATGCACGCATACATGTTATTTAATAAAAGGTTGAATATAAACCTTCTGATAAGATCTCTGCTTCAGTAATAAAGCTGGCTTGACTAGTTTATCGAGTTCCATAGTATTCAGAAGTCTCTAGTATTATTTAAATAATAGGATACCCTAGGATAAACCATGATTTTCAACGTACCATGAAGTAGAATGTCACTTCATAAGATGAGTTTTACATTTATAGCCACATAGATGTCAAAAGTTGTAAATTAGATAAAACTTTTAAGTACATTAAATATCATTATTAGGTTCCATAGTAGGGGTTGCCTAATGGTGAATGATATGAATAAGGTTACTTTGCATATGTCGGAATTAGTTATTTTTATGTTATTAAGACGTATTGAAAGGGGGTGAAACAATTTTAATTGGAATATTTGTGGGAGAATGAGGTTGATTTTTCTTTTGAGGGTGTAACATGGAGTGCAAGGATGGAACAAATCACATTTTTATGATGATCGTCTTATAATGTTGCAGTTTTTTATAATGGTGTTGATAATTATATTGTGTTTATGACTAAGATGAGTGCATAGATCAGAGAAACAATCTTGAGAATAAAATATGAATTTTATATATTTCATTATAAAAAAATTATTAAATATTATTAAATAGTAATTAAAATTAGATAAAAAATAATTAGTTACTGTATTAACTAGATTATATACTCTTTTAGAGGTTAAAAAATTATTAGTATCTAAAATGGTTTTTATTATTAATAAAAAATTAAAAAATAGTTTCTAAATTGGTATATAAATTAGTTATCACAATTTTAGTTACTAATATTTTAGGTTCTAAATTGATCTTTTAAAAATTAATTTAAAATATTAATAAATAAGATTTTGATAATTAATGGTTAGATACTAATTTAAAAACTATTTCAAATAACAATATTTTTTTAATATTTAAAATATCTCTGATTTAATTCAATAATAATTAATTATTTTAGTTTTTAAAATTAATTATAATTTAATTATTTTCTTAAAGTATTTTTACGTGGTCTTTTTTAATTTTTATATGTTTTTGTGACTAGAGTATCTTAGAGACATCATTTTTATTATTTGATTACATGTCTTATCAAATGAGCCTTGTTAGTGAATAGACAGAGTAGTCCTAGTCCTTGTTATAAATAAACTTATATTGATTTTTGTCAAATATTAAGATTCATTTTATAGAAAAAAAAATAAAGTTTTGTTTTGTGATAAATTGTTAATTCAAGTTGGTAAATCATTCTCAACTTAATATCATCTTCGAGTGTAACGTCTTTTTCATCTTCTTATTTTCTTTCGTGTATCCTAATTTTTAATGATATGTTGGAAATGGTTATAAACAAAATCTTTGACTATGAGTTCACTATTTGGTTACTATAACAAGGTTTAAATCCATGGAAATTATGAATAATTGAGCTGAATTAGTAATTTGGTGTTTAATTTAGAATTTGGTTACAAATCTAATTTTTTTTCTCTATTTTCATTTCAATTTCTAATTTTTGTCATGATGTGTGTTTTTAATTCCATTAGTAGTTAATTTTTGTTGTCAATAATTATGTTCTTAATTTCGTTGCTAGTTGCGTTAATAAATCATAGGTTAATAGTAATGTTTTGGTTTGAGCTTATAATATATGATGTTCATTCAAACTATTTTGTTGTTTGGGTCATGTTCCATTTGTTGTTTACACTTTCTTCTATTTCAATTAGTTGAACATATATTGTAAAAAGGAAGGTATATAGTAATTTTTCTATCATATCTAATACAACAAATCATAATTAATTCTTAATTTGATTCCACTTCTAGTTGAATTGATTAATTGATTTCAAACACATAAATTAAAAGTTTATACTCAGTGAAAATCATACTTTAATGTTGTGCTTAAGTTTAAAACTTAAACAAAAACAAAAGAAACAAATAATACTTAGGCGAGATGAATTAGAAAATTAAAATATAAAACAAAAAAGGAAATCATAAGATGAACAACATGCCACAATCATAAATAATTGGTGAGTCAAATAAAATTAGTTACCTTTAATTAAACATTCAAACATAAAAGATCAAAAACTATAGTTAAGAAATTAGAGAAAAGTTATCTCATAAATGAAGACTTAATTCGTAAAATGAATCTTAAATTTTGATTAAAAAAAAGTTAACATAAACCTGTTAAGTTTATCCATTAATAAAATCTATCAAATAAGTGATATATTTAGCTAATAGAAAATGATGTCCATGAAAAACTTTAATTACAAAAGTCTTTTATATATGATATTGAGTAATTCTAATGTTTTTTTTTTATATAATTATGGTTGAAAATGTGTGGGAATCCAATTTTTTTTAATCTATATTTAACATCTGAATGAGATGAAATTATTGATAAGATTGTTTGAGGGGTGATTACTAGATGAGTAATTTAACTTGATACAAGTTAACGTGGATATTGAATTATGAGATGTGTTAATAAAATATTCAAATTTTATTGAATACTTGAATCATATAGATAAAAATATAAAGTGATAAAAAATGGACAATTGTTTTTCAGTAATTCGAAATTGAATAATCATTGACAACTAAATATATAATGAATGATATAACAAATGTTAGTCTTAAATATTTAAATACAACACAGTATTTATTCTTATAATTATTTATAATTATTTGTAAGATTATTTGGTAGGAAATGAACATGTATGATTTACTTTTTATTAAATGAATTACGTGTCTTCTTATATTAGTTTCATATTAAATTATGTTATTTGGATAAGTCACTGCATCGATTGTTGACCAAATGGAACCATATGACTTTATAGTTGGTCAACTAAACTTCATATTCAGACATGAATAAACATAGAATTAATAATTCATATGCTGACATGGATTAAATCCTGACGGCAAAAGTTAGTATGATCTCTGAAAGAACATGGACAATTAAAGGAAAGAAAAGAGAAGAATATGAGTGATAAGATAGGGAAGGTGGAGAAAGTGGAGAATGAGACATGGAGATAAGGGTAATGGAATACCCAACAGGAGAGGAGGAACAAGGATAAAAAGGGGTGAGTAACTAGAGAAAGGGACAACATTTTTTGGAAAAGGAGAGAAGGAGAGTTCGAGAATAAAAGGAAAGAAGAGAGTTCGAAAAGGAGGGAAAAGTGAGGAGAGTTCGGGATAAGAAGGAGAGCAAAGTTGCTTTCTTCGATAGCTCGGTGAGAACGTCACCCGACGAGAATATTTGGCATCCATCGTGGGGCCGATAAAACTGGTCCCACCCATCACAAAGAGGAGATTATGAATTGTCTATTGACGGAGATGGGTACCACGCATCAGCAAGCTTGGGGGGAGAATAACGCACCCACCCTCCAACAAATCATGGAAACAATGTTAGTATTACAACGTGATAATGAAGAAGTCAAGCAACAAGCACGAGAATTCCAGGAAGAGCAAGATCATCTGCGGGAAAAGGCTCGGGTAGACAAGGAGGAGTCCCGGGCCAAGCAGGATAGACTACGAGAGGAGGCGGACCGTGCAAGGAAGGCGATGGAGGACACCGTCCGGATGAACGAGGAGTTACAGACTACAAATGATGAACCATGGAGGGTTGTACACATGCAAGTACGAAGGGGCACTCAAGTCTGTTCTACTGACATCTCGGCACGAGATAATCCCAGGCCTTTCTCGTAGGCCATTATGGAGAAGCCAGTTCCACCACACTTCATCACTCCCAGACTAACACTTTTCTCGGGGGTGGAGGACCCCGAGGGACACTTAAAAGCGTTATGAACCCAAATGATTATTTTAGGAGGATCTGACGTGGTTTGTTGTAAAATATTTGTAGGGGCGCTCATCGGGATCGTCCTTCAATGGTTCAGTGGATTCCCTAAGGGCAGCATCACATCGTTCCAAGAATTTTCTAGTATGTTCAAAGAAAAAAAATTCATTAACAAGATAGAACCCCCTCGCCTTGCCAACCTATTTGATGTACGACAAAGAGAAGGGGAGTCTTGCAAAGACTATCTCAACCGGTTTTGTGTCGTCTCTGTATGTTTGAGAAATTCGAATGAAGAATTGGTAGTAGACGCGTTCGTGAAGGGCCGTCGAGCAAGTTGGTTCAGTGATTCACTAATCTGGAATAGGGTCGAATCACTAACAGAGATTCGCGAGAGAGCAGCAGTTCACATCGAGATGGAGGAGGCCATAAAAAGGAAGAGAGTAAACGAACTACAAAGATAGGGAAGATATAAGGATAGCTCGCACAACCACAAAACAAAGAACGATGAATTACCGACTGGAAGAAGACCAAAGCAGAAATACGTCTCATACGTAGCCAAAAGCAATATGGAGAGAAGCCATCCTGTGAGTTATGATCGGCCTAAACCCCAATGCAACACGACAATAAAATCTCTTTTGAGCAAAGAGGATGTGATAAAGAAACTTTAGTTCCTCCCAAAATATCGAGCAAGTTTTAGGAGCAAAAAAGGGAAGCTTGGTGCGAATTCCATCAGGCTCGAGGCCATGATACTGAAAGATGCATGACCTTGAAATACCAGCTCGCCAAGCTGGTCAACGAAGGTTTTCTGACGAAGTATCTCAAGGGGTTCGATGTCAACCAGAAGGGGAAGAGTCAGTCACAGGAACACAATCACGAAATCCCTGTACTGGGAGATCTACATATGATAGCAGACAGATTTTCAGGAGGAGGAACTTCTTCATTAACCCGGAAACAATATTCAAGATTGGTATTGATGGAAGAGGCCCAATCTCAGGCTCTAGTTCAAGCCCAACAACTAGGTCCATGGAAAAAAGGATTTAAGAAGATTGGGACTCTACTACTGATGGTAGAGAAACTTTTCTTTATATGTTCAAAGAGGGCCACAAGAAGTAAAGGCCAAGCCATGGGAGCTAGTTTCTTTATCATTGGGTAGGAAGTTGACCTATCTTCTAGAACTTTGCTCCTAGGGTGTGGCATTTACTTTAGTCAATACCCTAGTTGCCCATCTTTCGTGTATTCCTCATCCTACCCTTGCTCCTTGTTCTCCAAGGCACTTGCACCTATATAATAAGGTGCATGGCTCATGTTTTGTAAGATCAATTTATATGAGTAAATGCTGCCAAATTTTTGCAAGTTTCTACTCCCTTGTCTAGCCTCTCTAGGTTAGACATCTTGATCTTCACCTTTCTCTAAGTGATATGACCCAACCAATCACTTTCCACACATTTCATGCACCTATAAGGAACCCATAGCTCTATATGAGTCATCCTTGATCCATCACCTCAATTGTTTCTGCCACCTTCACCTCATTATTCAATAAGAACAACACATCTTTTGGTATCAACCCATCAGGTATTGTCCCTGTAAGCTCGGTCACCCCTTTTAGTTCCTTCTCTTTGTTTCATTCCTGCAAATTTAGAAGATGTGTACCCTCATGAAAATGATCTTGTCGTGCTCTCGGTCACAACAATGGGGCGGAAGGTGCATCGAATGCTCATCGAACAAGGAAGCTTGACGGATGTCATGTTCTAGGATACCTACCTCGGCCTTCAGATTCCTCCTGACCAACTTCAACCTTTTTATGGTTGCCTCGTCGACTTTAACATCGACCAGTTTGAGGTATAGGGATATCTGAAATTGCGGATGACCTTTTTGGATGGAGACGCAACAAGCACTATAACCATCAAGTACATAGTTGTCAATGTTGCGTCATGCTACATTTTTCTCCTTGGCCGACCATCGTTAAACAGGCTAGGGGTGGTGGTGTCCACTTCACATCTAAAACTGAAACTACCCTCGCTAGAAGGGGAGGTGATTACCATGAAGGTAGACCAGAAAGTTGCTTGGAAATGCTATGAAAATAGCCTCAGAAGCCGACGAGGGATATATATGATTACGAATTGCACAAAAGAAGCATGGTCAAAAACTTGAATCTAACATGAAAAATTGAATGTAATTGCCTCGCAACATACGAAATAAACAAGTCGTCTAGTCTCAAACATGTAAGCCTCTTCGCCTAGCACGATTCGGCTAGAGGTTGGGGGACGTGTACTGTTCGGATAAGTCGTTGGATTGGTTGTTGACAGAATGGAACCCACCCAACCTTATAGTTGGTCAACTAAACTTCATATTCAGGCGTGGATAAACATAGAAATAATAATTCATATAGTGATGTGGATAAAATCCTGAGGACGAAAGTGAGTATGACCTTCGAAAGAACATGGACAATTAAGGGGGAGAAATGGGAGAACATGAGTGATAAGAGAGGGAAGGTGGAGAAAGTGGAGGAAGAGACGTGGAGATAAGGGTAATGAAACACCTAACAAGAAGGGAGTAACAAGGATAAGAGGGGGCGAGTAACTAGAGAAGAGGACAACATTTTTTGGAAAAAGGAGAGAAGGAGAGTTCGAGAGTAAAAGGAGAAAAGAGAGTTCAAAAAGGAGGAAAGAGTGAAAAGAGTTCAAGATAAAAAGAAGAGCAAAGTTACTTTCTTAATCGACAACTCGGCGAGAACGTTACCCAACAAGAACAAAATATATATATATATATAATAATAATAATAAACTAAGAAATTATGTTTTAGATATGTGGTTTGTTGTATGGTTCATCGGTATATAAAACATTCATATTTATCTTGTGCACATGTATTTAATGTTATTTAAATTTTATCACAATAAATAATAAAGAACATTTATAACTAATATTGTTTAACCTTCACAAAATTAGCCAAACTTTAAAGAAACAAATTATTTCATGTTCATTTAAAATATCACACAATGCAAATTTTGAAAATCTTTATTATTATCACAATTTAGAAGAAACTAATGACTCATTTTATTTTTTCACAACCAATTATTGTTGATAAATGAATAAATAATTTTAACCATTTTTTTTATTTAAGGAAAAGAAAAATGAATAAATATGAAGAAATTTATTATTTGGATTTTTTTAAAGTTTAAAATCTAGAAAAAAATCACCTAATTTTTTTTTAATTATGCTTTTTAATTAAATCATAATGTAACAACAAAATTTTGCAATATAAATAGACATATCCGTAGATATAAAAATAAATATGAAATACACAATTACCATTTAAGAATATTTTCCTTGTAACAAAATAAATAATTATCTTGGAAGAAAAAAATGCAAAATATCAAAACCATCATTTAAGACTCATATTATATGTTTGTCACATTAATATCTAATCTTTTGTTCACACTTATGATTTGATGGAAATAATGCCGAAGAAAACTAAGAACATAAAATAAAAAATATTTTTAATAACAAAGTATCTTTGAGATTCATTAAAAGAATTATCTGTTAATAAAAAAATGTATTATCTATATTTATAGCATTATATATAAAAATATATAATTTGGTAATTTCCATTTTAGTATCATATTTTAATTGAACAATTTTACTCTTTAATAAATAAATAAATAATTATTTATTTAATGTAATAAATAATTGAATAACTTTTATTTTATAGTAAAATAAATAAATAAATTATCTTTTGAAAATAATAATTATATAAATTGTAATACTATTTTTACAAAATTAAATAATTTTTTTAAATTATATTTATTTTATTTTTAATTAATATTCATAAAATAAATTTTATTATAAATTATATATATATATATATGTATATTTTAATTTACTAAAATTATTCACTTGGCATTTTCGCTAGTTATTATATAAAGAGAATAATATTTTAGTGGAATAATTTTTTTTAATTAATAAATAATTTATTTATTTTAAAATAATTAAAAAAATATTTAAAAAAAATACCTATCGCATAATGTTTCCAATAATATTCCTACAAAATTATACATTTAAATTATATTATTATCATATTTTTAATTAATAATAAATTATATATTTTAAAATTATATTATTTTAATATAATAAAAATATGAATACAATGCATCTATATGCGCTAGTTCTGATGATACAAATTTTATTAAATAATTCCAAAATTAAACTTTTAAGCAATAACTTCTTTTACATCTAATCTTTAAATTGATTTACATAAGTAAACAAACCCAGCCTAAATAACAGATTATAATTAGGTGAAATTAAGAAGTAAAAGACATAATATTTTCTAAGAAATAGTATTTTTTTTTTTACTTTATACTTTTTATTACTTGTCTCTTCATATATTTTTATAATATCTAAATCCAATAATAACTTTGAATTAAAAGGGTGGTTATTTCACTATTATCTAAATTTAAATAAAATAAAATTTCAAAATTAACCCCTCAAACACGCAAGCCCCGCCACATCCCCAAAACACGAAACGCGAGATTTAAAAATCTCCCTCCAAAATGAAAACTCATCCTGCCACGTCATCGATCCGCGCAAGCTAAACCCAACCAATCAGCTTCCATCCACCATTCCTATATAAACCACTCCTTTCTCTCAAATCATCATTCACATTATTTCTTCAATTCAATTCTTCTTCAACAAATCCATGGCTGCAAAGGGCGAGAAAAAACCTGCGGAGAAAAAGCCTGCAGAGAAGGCTCCAGCGGAGAAAACTAAGGCGGAGAAGAAGATTCCAAAGGATGCTACCTCTGGAGAGAAGAAAAAGAAGAAGAAGGCAAAGAGTGTGGAGACCTACAAAATCTACATCTTCAAGGTACTTAAGCAAGTCCACCCTGACATTGGGATCTCCAGCAAGGCCATGGGAATCATGAACAGTTTCATCAATGATATTTTTGAGAAACTAGCTCAGGAATCTTCTAGACTTGCCCGCTACAACAAGAAGCCCACCATCACCTCCCGTGAAATCCAGACTGCTGTCCGTCTTGTCCTCCCTGGCGAGCTCGCCAAGCATGCTGTCTCTGAAGGAACCAAGGCTGTTACCAAATTCACCAGCTCTTGAGTGTGTCACCAAATATTAGGGTTTTTATGTACACTTTTGAATAGATTTTGTGCCACAATAATTTTCTGAGAAATATAATTTCATTTATATTTTGACTTCATATATAGTTGTCTTTTATCATACAATCATCAATAGCTGTTAATTAATCATTCTTATATTTTTCTTCCTGTGGTGAATTTCATGTTGAAAATTCATGTGGTGTTAGTGGGATTTATAACTTTGGTGACTTAATAGTGTTCACTAGCATTACTTGGTTATGCTGCATCAAGGTGCTTGTGATTTTTGAATGACTGTTATTGTTTTGTATTTTAAATTGTTGAGTAAGACCCTAGTGTTTCATTTTGGTTAATATGGTGTGATTATATTCCATTCCTTTAAATTTTGATGGATCGGGTTTTCCCTTTGTTAGATAGTTGCAGGTTGAAATTGTGGCTGTGCCTCTTTCCTCAGGGAATGGTGTGGGTATATCATTTGCCAAGGTAGTGTATTTTTCCATTGAATTGGGTATATTCCATTGATTAAAATCAACTTTAGGACCAATTGACTGGCAAATTTTTCTATATTAGTTTCTTATATTCTCTGTGTCAGTGATGTTAGAACTTATTTTAAAAAATGGTTTGTTGCATTGCACTGTGGGTGACAAGTTGTTGTAGTTGTCTGATTAGCTGTGGAAGTTGATTATTTATGGTGCATATGGACATTAAAGAAATATACTCCATCAAAGATAAAATTCACAGTTAGGTGATAAGTAGTGTTTGGAAAGAACTAGTATAAGCTATGATTCGAAGTCAAATGCAGTCCCTAATAAAGTTGTAAAAAAAACTCTGCACCAAGGTCGTGTATCCACAATAACCTTCAAATTCCTGTTTTGAATTAATCTACCAATTTCTACATGATTTGAATTGCCTAAATTACTTCCAAAGGTGGAGTTTGAGACTCAAATAGCAAGAGAGCACAGAAAAAAAGTGTATAATGAGCATTGAATACTGTTCAACATAATCATGTATAAATTATTTTTTTCACTGTTGAAAGTTAACATTTCTATGGCTTTGTTTAGAAAAGGTGGAAGTGGAAAGAGAAATAATGTTGTTTGATATATAGAAAATGAGTGTATTTGAGATGAAAAGAGTGAATATCATATAATTGATGTGATTTTATTGTAGAAAAGAGTTAATTGTCTTATTTAATTATTTATAAAAGTACTCTTGTCTTGAAATTGTGATGGAATCTAACTAAAATAAAAATAAATGTATAGATATGAAAGTTAAAACATGTATTTATTTATATACTTGAATATTTATATATTTAAATAGAAAATTGTAAATGAAAAAAAAAGTTTTTGTAAGAGCAAACTTTTTTAAAACATTTTGTAATTAAATTGTAAATATTCTAGATTTAATATAAAATACGTTATGGTTCAATAAATCTCTAACTGATGGATCCATTTTTGGGATTGTTAGTTGAGTTTTTTACCTATTTTTTTATTTAACTTATCTTAATCTCACCTCTTTATAAAAAATTATGATCATTTAAAAAAAAATTCCTACTAATATTTTACAAATTAAAATATATCACTATTTTACTTGACTCATTCATCAAATATACACTAAATAAATTTATCACAAAATCTATTACTATTCTATATACCGTATGATAGCATCCAATTATAATATAAATTGAATATTGTGTACACACTCAAGTGGGAAGAAAATCCAATACAGTATACCTACGCTTCCAAATCTCCTTAAGGCCCCGTTTGGATCCAGGGGTGGTACTGTTGTCGACGATGGAAGTCACAACAGCACCCCGTTTGGATCCATGCATTGTTACGGGTGAGAGTGGAAGGAAGGAGAAAGGTGAGTGAATTCTCCTTTTGCTTAAAGATGAAGAGAAAGTTGCACTGTAGAGTGGGAGTGCCAAGTCATCCACAGGAACTTACAATGTTGCCCTTGCTTTTGCTGGAATCAAGAGGAACAGTGACCCTGCATGCATGCATGCCACATGAAACCATGAGATTCCTGACTTGGCTCATGAATCGTTTGACTGTGTGTGAAACTGTGAAAGGTGAGAGAATGCAGTGGGTGAGGTAGGTGGGCGTGAAGCTGGCTATATAACATCATGAAGGTGGTTCCTCCATTCACAGAAAAGCAAAGAAAGCGAGCCATCAGAGAGTGTAGTGTAGTGTGGTTGGAGAGATTCGTAAGCCATCATAGTTTGTGTTAGGATAGCTTGTTCATCTC
>Ga0123342_1004184_pt1 | contig 22348 bp, 18 predicted proteins | sample Turbeawhitnodule_FD_89960 | JGI IMG/M metagenome (GOLD analysis project Ga0123342, IMG submission 89960) | Root nodule microbial communities of legume samples collected from Mexico - Turtle bean Mexico white nodule | ecosystem: Host-associated > Plants > Roots > Nodule | place: Mexico: Nepantla... | reverse complement strand
TTACGCTCTGGACGCGTGGCTCGCATCCAACCCTGCACGTGTCATCATCTGGGCTGGGGTAGCAGGTAGCACCCCAGCCCTACACGTGTCATCATCTGGGCGGGGATAACTCGAGCGTCACTTCTGTGTGGCATCCAACCCTACGCGTGTCGTCATCTGGGCTGGAGCCATAGGTAGCATCCAACCCTACACGTTTTGTCATCTGGGTTGGGGTAACTTGAGCGTCCTTTCTGTGTAGTAACCAGTCGCGCGGCTAAGTCTCCTATTCAAGGAGCAACCTAGCACGTATACGCTCTGGAACACCACCTGACAAGGTGAGTATCGGATGCAACAAAGCGCACCATCTCTGTGATATCGCTTGTCGCAAATGCCACCTTCCTCATCGCTACGCCATGCATGTTCTAGCTGGGGAAACCTTGCCACCAACGAATGTCCACTCTGGGAATCCTGTCGCTGATGAGCAAGTTGTTCCCTTCAACCCACTCGACCTTCACGCCCCATGCTGGCGCAACAATCATCTTAACGAGCTTATACGCTTGAACTTACTCTCCTGGGCCCCCAACAGCTTTAACAAAGTTTATTGGGAGATTCGGCGATGTGCTCATTTTGGCGATGTCAGACCACCCGATCTTCCATTATCTAATACGTCGATGACACACCAAAACCCGGTGACAACCGACTATGCTCGCTCTTGAACCATTCACCTTTCTCTTGTCCACGTGCTCTGTTGAGCACGCCCCACATAGTCACGTGCTAGACACGTCATTACACCCGATGACCCGGTCGGTACACTTTAAATAGAAAAAGAAAAATAATTTAATTTTTCCTTTATGTTTCGAAACTCATATCCGTTGAACAGAGAAAGTTTGACAAAATGATGACTCTGATGCTTTAGGTATTTTGACTCTTGTTCTTTCTATGACTAGGTGAATTGAAGAGTACATTAAGCAAACACAAGTATCAATATATATTCTTCCTAAAGTGGAATTAGAAAGGCGATTATCTTCTCACTAGAAGTTGCCATCAAACTACAATTGTCTGGGATGTGAAGGCAGAGGAATGGAAACCACAATTTGAATTTTAGGTGCAAATGTGAAATGAATGGAAAATTCTATAGAAAGAGCTCTTAGTGAGAGTTTTCTCTACCATATTTATGAATAATTTTTTTAATTTGGGATTGATATGTTGTTTAGGTCCCATACTAGATGTTGATATGCAAAAGAATGTGTCTTTTACCACTAGTTCCATGAACAATATCTTATGTGTGTTCAAGTATGTGGAGATCCACTCTGAACTGGCTAGCGGTTTCCAAAAGCTCCTATCCACCCAGTCATTTCATGGCCAATCAAGGTGGTCTTGGTCTTGGTCTTGGTCGAGATGCTTCTGCAGCAGTAGGTGTTCTGTACTTACTATATCATGCCTCGGTAGTCCGGAATAAACTTAATACGTTTATTTTAATCACGGGTTAATCCATTACATATTTCTTAGACACCCCTGCACTTTGGTGACATGATTTGGGTTTCTAATTTCCCTTGCATTTGTTTATATATATTCCAATTAAATATTTTGAATTGTTTATAGAAGAGAACTTAGCTATACTTCTTGTATCTTCAGTTTTCTGACAATGAACAGGAAGAAGTAGACGAAGATCTTGATTACATAGCACTTGAAAATGGATATGTAAGTTGGAGCAATAAATTATTACCTTTTCAATTAACATTAGTTTCTTTTATTTAGTGTACTTATTTTCAAATGGCAACTTCTGAGTTGGTTTCTGTTGTGCTTCCTGATGGACAATAAAATTAGTATGATTGTGTAGATTGGAGATTTATGATGATTTTTTTTTTCTTAATTAAAGCAAAGATGGAGCAGAAGCGGTAGTCACACCAATTCAATAGTGGATTTATACTTGTACTATTTTTCGTTTTACATTTTTTTATTCCCTTCTTCATTGTTTCACTTCCTTTGATCACTGAATTATTTCTAATTTGAAGCAACTGTTTCTTGTAATTTCTTAGGGATATTTTAGAAAAATGCCCTTTGGTCAGTAGTTTAATGTAGATATTGCTTGGTTTTTTGTCTTGATAGTTTTTGTTGTTTTATTTTCAGTATGAAGTCCAAGATCATATGGTGAATACAATTCACAAAATGTAAAAATAATTAAACACTATTGTTTGATATAAGTTGTAATTTCTTTTAATTTTGAAAGTGTACTAGACGACGTTAAATCATATTTTTGAATGTTTTCATCTATTTATTTATGTTTTCAAATATACATTATGTTGGTTAGTAATAATTTAATTGTCTTCAATAAATAAATAAATTAATTTTATAAAAATTAAATAAATACATTAGTGACTTAATGCATTCACAGTTTATTTAGAAATATTATAAATATAGTATAAATGTGTTGGGTATGAAGTCATGACCAATTGAGTTTGACTGACTAGACACCATGTTTATTGTTGGGTATGAAGTCAGGACCAATTGGGTTGGGCTGACTAGACACCATGTTTAGTGAGTGAGATTAATCATTGTGTCTCCTTTATAATTTCTATTTAAAGAGATCATTGTACTTGTAGTTGGGGTGCAACATGACATAATGAAAACATAATGGCGACCAAACCACGTTAAATCCTGTATTGTTTATTTTCTGCAGTTAATTCGTGATTATGTGTATTGCTTCTACGTGCGTTTTTTTCCATCAAAATGAATTTACTATAATTATCTAAATGCAATTGTCACATTCAACTAAATGTTGTCTATACGAAATTGGAACATTTAGAAAAGTGTTGCCTAAATATTATGAAAAAAAATATTGTCTAAAAGTTGTCCTAAAAAGACATAGTATATGTAAATAAGTGTTGTCTTTACGAATGACAACATTTTACAAAACATTCCCTAAACAATAGAAAACACTGAAAATGTTGTCTAAAAGTTGTTCCGAAAAACCTTGTCTATTCTACTAATATAAGGTAACGACTGCAAAAAAAATGTTGTCAAAACCTAAGTCTACGGTTGCATATTCCACGCTTAAAAAAGCGTTGCCAAAACATTGTGTAAAGTTAAGACAACTTTTTTTCCTACTTTAGACAATACTTTTTAGGTGTTGTCTAAAGTAAAAAATGGCGTAGTAAAAAAGAAAAGTGAAACAAATTGAATACCAATTTGTGGGAGTGAGATTGACTCACTTTCACAACCATAATCAAATGTTAGAAAGACAAAAAAAAATTGTTAAATGTTTATATTAATTTGCCTTACACTCAAAAATTATAGTCAATTCTTTGTCTGGTACTTTTAACCAGAAAAACAATGTTAATGTCATCTTTAACCTGTGTTTTTCTTATGTTTAAATATGAGTATTTGTTTTATTAATTTTTTAAAATAATTAAGTAAGTATTTTTTGCACGGACAACTTTTTTTTTCAAGCTTTTACCATTTTTCATCATGAAAATGCTAAGATAAGACTTTGCTATAAAAAGTCGTTTTGCTCTTATTTCTTTTGGTACTTACAAACAATATTGAAAATGTCATAGTAAAACCATTATGTTGTTTAGTCTTCTTGCTTTACAAAATGTAAATATTAAGATATTAACTTTTTTACATGCTATTATAAGATAAAATATTTTTAAATCTTCCATTCTTGTAATGATGTCGTGTTACAAACGTGACAAATGAAACTGTCATACCACCTAATTTCCTTGTTACATCATTTGTCTAAATTGCAACAATAAATCTTAAAATGAGAAGAAATAATGATTTGAAATTCAAAAAATTAGGATAATTGAATAAGAAATTACATGATCAAACATTAATGTTATCAGTCATGCATTGAAAATAATTTAACGGCTACAGTTTACTGTTACAAGTCAACAAACATTAAGGCGATTGATGTCACTTTCTTTGTTCTCTTTATACCCAGGTCCTAATTTTGTTTGAAGCTATAATTTGCAGCAGTTGAAAAAGGTAAAGAAATAAAGAATATGTATGTAATACCGAAAACTATGGAGATATGATATACAGGTTCAAATATTTAAACTCATTTAACATCATCTACTTCTTACAGAAATTGTCCACTAAGTTGCATGATACAACTAATAGGGTAGCTTCTAGACTCTCACAAGAGTTATGCTGAGATTAATTAACATTAGCTGAGATTAATTAACATTAGGATAATGTCAAAATTCTCTCCTCTTCATTATTGTTAAATTCAATCCTAAATAGGAGTTGTATGGGCCAAGTGGGTCTTACATTGTTTCAAAATATTTTTAATAACACTTTGTTTATTACACGATGTAATCCGCCATCCATTTGAGTTTAATAATCTAACATTTAGGACTATTGTTGTTGGGCCAAGTTTAAACAACACCATATGCTGGTTCAAAAACTTTGTCCTCAAAGTGAGTGGTTGGATTGTTTTGGGCCGATAGGGAGTTACTGGGCTGGGACTGAGGGTGTATTGGGGGGAATTTGGACTGACTTGTTTGTAAGGTATTTTGGAACATTGGAGAAGTATTATATTCGAGGTCTTGGGTTTGGGATTCCTTAGTATAGGAGTTGTGTGGGAACTGATGAGTGGTTGGGATGGGTGGTGGGCACAGAGAGTTAGGTGAGTGAATTAATTGTGGGTTTGAAAGTTCTATAGAGTTAGGTGAGTGGTTTTGAAAGTTCTTTAGAATTAGGTGCGTGAATTGGTTGGGCATTTGAAAATCTTTGAGAGTTAGGTGAGTGAATTAATTGCGGATTCGAAAGTTTTTGAGACTTAGAATCCACGTGAGAGGGTGAGTTAAGTTCAGTGGCCACATGTGGTCCTTTGAAAGCATGGATGAGGGAGACATGGAAGACTGGGTGTACTCATGAGGTGGCTGGCAAATGAAGCTTGTAGGCAACAACACCGATCCGGCGAAGCACTTGATAAGGACTCGAGTATCAAGGGTCGAGTTTTGAACATGGACGGCACTCCACCGACTGATGGCGGTAAGGTTGAAGACGTACCTATACCCAATCATCTAGGTTAAAAGAACGTTCGAATCAGTGGCAGTTAGCCTGGTCGCACATTCGTTGACGTGTTCAACGAAGGGTTTGTTTGAAGGTGTGGAGAACCAGCGGGTGTTGGTGCAACAATTCTGCAATGGTGGTTCCTGAGCGTGGAATGTGTAACAAATCTAAGGTGGTGGGAGGTTGTCTTCCGTATAAAGCATGGAACGGTGAGGTGCCAATGGTGGAATGATGTGTCGTACTGTGCCAAAGCTCCGCTAGATGGAGATATTAGAACCAAGTGTGAGGGTGATCTCCAGCAAAGCATCGCAGGTAGGCTTCCAAACTCTAATTAAGGACTTCTGTTTGCGGATGGTAAGAGGAAATAAATTTTAATGTTGTGCCTTGTGCTTTGAATAGGTGTTTCTAGAATGTGCAGACAAAATAAGGGATCTCGATCTAAGACAATGGTTTTTGGAAGCCCATGAAGACGACAAATCTCTACTGAGAATTGCTAGGCAACTTGTTGGGTATTGAACTGTGTGGGTAGGGCCACAAAGTGAGCATACTTCGTGAGGCAGTCATAGATAACCCATATGACAGAGTGACCTGCTGAGGTTGGTAAGTGCGTTCTAAAATCCATTAATAAATCTTCCCACACTTGATATGGTAATGTGAATGGTTGGAGTAATTGATATGATTCCAATAGAAAGATATAGATGATTCTTTGACATTTTGATCTCCATCAGTAATCCTTGGGGTTTTGTTGGCAGATACTCATTACGTTGACACGTGGGACATTGTTGAACGTAGTTCTTGACATCTCTAGTCCACTCTGGCCAGTAGAATGCAACGGCAATGCGATCAAGAGTGGGTTTAATGCTGAAATGACCAGCTGTGGGATATTCATGCAATTCTTGGAGGATGCGGTTTTTGAAATTCTTGGTGGCGGGAAGAAACACTTGCTGACAAAAGAAAAGTAGACTATGACAGATCGAGAAGACACTGGGTTTTTGTTGTTCTTTAGTGCAAGCGTCGAGTAATTTGTGCCTTTTATGGTGGAATAAAATTTGTGTAACTCTTCAAACAACAATGGAATTGACTATGATAATGCAAACAATATTGAAGGTGTACCTGTGTCTTGGTGTGAGAGAGCATCTACAACCACATTTTGTTTAATAGTTGGTATAGTATTTGGAAATCATATCCTTGTAACTTTGATGTCCATTTTTGTTGTTTTGGAGTTTGGATTGTTTGAGACTGAAGTGTATTTAAACTTTTTTGGTCTGTGATTATTTTGAAGTGTTAGCCTAACAAGCACTGACGCCATTTCTTAATTGCTTCTGTGATTGCATACATCTCTTGGACATACACTGATGATGCTTGGAGCCTTGGACACATCTTCTTGCTGAAGAAGGATAACGGGTGCCCCTTTTGGCTGAGCACGACCCCCACGGCTACTGCAGACACGTTTGTCTCCACAAAAAATGGCAGGGTGAAGTATGGTAGGTGTAGTGTAAGAACTTTAGATATTTGTAATTTTAATTTTGTATAGGCCTCCTAAGCCGAGACATTCCAAGTAAATTTTTGGTTATGTAATAAGTCGGAGAGAGGAGCAGCGAGAGTGACATAGTGATAGACAAACTTTCTATAAAATCATGTGAGACCAAGGAAACCACGCAATTTCGTGAGTGACATGGCTATTGCCAATTGTGTATGGCAGTAAATTTTTTTGGATCAGGGGTTACTCCTTTAGCCGAAATGATATGACCCAAATAACTTACTTGAGAAGTGGCAAAATTGTACTTAGATAACAGCAAAAAAATTCTTAGTGTGTAAAACTTTTAAGATAATCTGTAAGTGCACAATATGATCCTTCAAACTGGGACTATAAATCAAAATATAAAAAAAAAAACTAGGAAAAATCGTCGTAAATAGGGTCTAAGAAGGTCTTTCATGATGGCATAGCCCCCAGCCACACATAACCACATAATAAGGATACCTAGTAATTGTTTATTGATTTAATTGCAAATATGGGTCTAATTGGGCTTTTGTTTATTTTTGTAGGCCCAATCAAGAGGACAACTCTAGGGTGAAGGAATGTAGAAACATATCCAAGAAGACCTCCAACTCATGAAAACATAAACTAGAGCTTTGGTCAGAAGAACATAAGAAGACTGAGTTTCTGCTGACTAGACAACATTATTTTTGGGTCAAACTTTAACTTAAATAAATTTTATAAAGTTGTTTAGGATTTCATGCGCCATGTATTGGGCCTAGTAGCATAAAATAATTGGACCAAATATTTGGGCCAAGTAGCATAGGTTTTTGGGCTTGTATTTGGACCAATAGTAAAATAGGTATAGTTAGGGTTAAAAGTGACTAGTTAGGGTAACAATTGGGCTTCTTTGAGCCCAATGTAACCCTAAAACATCTAGGGTATATTGGAGGATAAAAATTACATTGGCATGGAGCACATGGATGTCCAGATGGAAGCCTAGGACTGGAGAGGATTTAGCATGGAAGGTGTGAGCTCAACATGGAAAGCATGACTCCACATGGCACCTTCTCATTAAAGAGTTTTATTTTGAATTTTCAAATTTTTGCTCCAAAATTTTCAACCCTCTCTCCTATAAATTGAGGTGCTTGGCTCTCATTTTCGAAGATTAATGAATGAGTGAAATTGCTGCCAAAGTTACTAGCCTTTCTCACTCCCTTATTTTACCTCTTTAGGATAAACAGCTTAATCTTCTTCTTCACCTAGCTCAAGTGATATGGCCCAACCAATCGTTGTCCCTATCATGCACCTTCAAGGAAACCATAGATCTATATGAGCCATCCTTGTTCATCTCTTCCATTGAAGCTTTCGCCAATCCTTTCCAAAATCCAAGAAAAGAATTCAGTCATGAAGGCACATTTTCCATCAATTCATGGCTGCCTGAAAAGTGGAGGGTCCATTAGTCAAGCCAAAAGGCATGACTAAAAATTCATAATGTCCATCAATGGTTCTAAATGTTGATTTGTGAGTGTCATCAGGGGTGAGTCGAATTTGATGATACCTTGAGTATAAATCAATCTTAGTGAAAACTGTAGGTGAGCCTAATTCATCGAGCAATTCATCGATAGTAGGAAAGGGGAAGTGGTCATGTATTATGGCTGCATTTAAGGCTCTATAGAACACAAAACCTCCAAGTACCAACTTCTTTTATGAGAAGCACTGGGAAAAGAAAGGGCTTATTGATGGTGTGTGCCTTCATAGCCAAATTATTTCCTTGGATTTTTTTGATGTGGTTGGCGGAAGCTTGATGGAAGAAATGGAACAAGGATGGCTCCAATGGAGCTATGGATTCCTTGAAGGTGCATGAGGAGTAGGGAGAGTGATTGGTTGGACCATATCACACGGAGAGGCGAAGGAGAAGACCAAAGGTGTCTAACCTAGAGAGTTTTAGATAAAAGAGTGCAAGAGCTAGCAACTTGGCAGAATAACATTCATAAAATTGATCTTATTAAAATGTGAGCCAAGCACCTCAATTTATAAGAGAGAGGACTGAACATTTTGGAGCCAAAATTTGAAAATTCAAAATAAAACTCTCAAATGAAAAGGTGTCATGTGGTCATGAGCTCACACCTTTCATGTTAAATCCTCTCCATTCTTAAGTTGCCATGTGGACGTGCATCCGCTCTATGCCTAGGTAATTTTCGTTCTCTAATATACTCTAGACGTTTTAGGGTTACATTGGGTTCAAAGAAGCCCAATTGTTACCCTAACTAGTCACTTTTAACCCTAATTATACCTATTTTACTATTGGCCCAAATACAAGCTAAAAAACTGTTCCTGTCGGTTGAGCCGAAATGCCTTTGTGTGCTTACGTCACTCTCACGTCCAAAATCCCTGTGTTTGCACGTGCCTTTCCTGTGATGAATTCCTGAAAACACAAAGACAAAGGGCGCCCTAGAGGCCGTTTGCACTCCGACGCTCAAGTCAATATTAGGGCTAAGAAACACCAAACTGTATAACTGACGCTGTGTGTGTTAACCGGCACAAAGGAACAACATACCTTGCCAAGTTTGTTACCTTACTATTTATAGACTGAAACTAGGGTTTCCTCTTTACTCAAAATGAACTTTTTTTGATGAGGCGCACCCAACACTGTTGTTACCCTACTTTTAGGATAACCTAGCACGTGAGTTCCCTAACTAGAGTGCAACCTCTGACGGGGTGACCACCTGGGTGCCTCCTCGTGCACCTGATCTCTGGGGTCACCTGCCTCTAGGAGTGCCCTAGTTGTTCACGTGCCATGCATGCAGCTCATCTCTGGAACACGACCTTCACAGGTCATATATTTCCAGTGGCTTTATACTTGTGTTACGCCTAAACGCGTCATCCACTCTACACGCATGGACCCTCGTGACCTAGGCTTCTCCCTTACTGATAACTAGTGTGTGGTATGGGATCCACCTCTCGTGTCCCAGCTCTACTTTTCGGGTCCCGATGTTCGACCTCTCCACACTGTCTAGTGGCACGTCGATACATCCTGACGACCGATGTCTGACCACTCTTTGGCTCCTTGGCGCACGTGCTTCGCGAGATACTGGCCCACGCCGCTCGTGGGACCCCGCTTACGTGGCACCAACATTACCAGTGGTCAACGACGCCCAAGGACTGGTCGGTACACAAGCCCCCCAGTCTCGAGCTGTAACTCGTTCAGCGAAGAGACTATGTCCTTGCCTTTGGTGATCTACGTGGCTCTGTATGACAGGACATTAATACTGCACCAAAGTGACGTCTTTCTGAGCCTGTCTCATCTGCGCACACGTGTTTCGATCAACGGTTAAGGCTTAATGTCGCTTACGCTTTTTTGTTTCCTTTAAATGTTCGAAAACGCACGCGTCCAATCATTGTTCCATCATTCTCTGAAACACTCCTGATAACTTCGTCTTCTTCCTCGAGTATTCTCGCGTTTCCCCTACACACTCTAGCATCTTTTTCCTATTTGATCAAAAGGTACGAACTTTGATTGTTGATCACACTCGTTTATTAATTCTGATGTTGGATAATTGCCTGGGCTGTTTAACTTTTTGCATTTTAATCGCCCTTTGTTCCTTTTTCCTGGGTTTCCTTCGAGTTCGGGTTCAAGAAACCTAGGACTCTCGAGGAGCTGAATCTTGTTATCGTGCTGTCACATTTGCGTACTCTGCCCCCGTGCATTCCATGTTTTATCCCTGTGTTTCCCAACCTCTTTATTCTGAAATTTGCACGCAGGTATGGTTTTGAGTGAGGAGAAACGGGCCAAGCTGGCTGGTATTCTGACTCGCCACCGAGGGATGTCTGGGGGTGCAGGCACCTCTAGCCCCCACGCCCTTGCTTCTGCCACTGCCGCGCCCTTGCCTACCCCCTCCATTCCTGCAGTCGCGGTTCCTCTTGCCGCCGCTCAATCATCTCCCGCTCCTTTCCTTACGAGAGTAAGGTGGTAGATCGAATCAGACGAGAACTCCACCGAGGGGCCAATCTCTAAGAGGCTTACGCCTACGCCGGTGGGGGCTTCCCATTCTTCTTCTACTGATCGCTCGACTTCGCCTGGTGATCGAACAACAAGCGTTCCCTTGTTCCCTGACTTTGGTGGGACGAATGCTTTTGCGACTCCTCCTGCCCTTGAGCTGCCCCTTGTCCTTCAACATACCCTTAAAGGCTTCCAACTAGGGGTGATAGTGGAATCGGATGAGGCCGCTGCGAGGGAAAGACTGGGCTTCAATTTTGGGGCTCTTCTTGCTCATTCCAATGCTCTCCTAACTAGGCCTGAAAGAAGGGTGGTGCTAGTAGAGGCCAAGACTAAAGAAGAAATAGCCCTACTGGCTCGTTCGTTTGCTGCCCACGAGACTGCACTAAAACAGGAGTTGGCTTGTTTCGTCGTTATGAAAAAGATCTCTCTAAACAACTTCACGCCAAGTGCCGAGAGGTTGCCAAGCTGGAGGCAAGAATCCTGGCCCTGTGAATCCGAGTCTTTGAGCTGGAAGAGCCTGCTGAGGCATCCAAATCCAAGATGGCGGGGCTTGAAAAAAGGTCCATCAATCAAGAAGCGCAGCTGGGTCGAGTGGAGGCCGAACTCCTTCAACAAGCTAAGAGGTTCGAAGAAGCCGAGCCTGAGCTGACCGGAGATGCTGTTGATGCCTATGACGCGGGATTCGAGGATGCCCTTGCTCAGGTTGTCTATGTGCACCCCGAGATGGACGCTTCACCCTTTGTAGTATCGGACCGTGTTGTAAACGGTCAAATCGTTCCAAGGATTCTTCCTTAGCTTGTATTTGATTGTGAGACAAACAATTTATTATCCGCTTGTAACTTTACTTTCTGGAACATATAGCTGCTTTTATTTCCTTAAACCGAAAACTGCTCTTTAACTCGCTCAACTGCTAACTCGTGGTGCCTGGCACCGTGATGCTTCTTCTAGCATTCTTTGATACACTATCTTCACTGTAAGGAGGGGGTTTAACTATGAACTAGGTCGTTCCCCCTTGGCGCTCTTGCTTGAAAGGGGAGGTGTTCTCTACGAACCTACCTCTCCACTCACAAGACTTCTAACGCAAGGAAACAAGTCTTTAACTGACCTCGGCTTCGCTCAAGGGCTAGGAGGATTTATCTTGCGAACTATTTTGTTTAACCTTGGCGCTTTCACTAAAGAGAGGAGGTGTTCTCTCACGAACCTACCTCTCCGCTCACAAGACTTCTATTGCAAGGAAAACATGTCTTTAACTGACCTTGGCTTCGCTCAAGGGCGAGTAGGATTTATCTCGTGAACTATTTCGTTTAACCTTGGCGCTTTGACTCAAGAGAGGAGGTGTTCTCTCACGAACCTACCTCTCCGCTCACAAGACTTCTAACACAAGGAAAACAAGTTCTTTAACTGAATCGTACATAACTCGAGAAAATATTTCAATCGAAATTTATTTGGTGACCTCGTTAAAAAACCCTTATAAGGGAAAAAGAGTGTCCCCTAATACCATGTACAATGTTACTGCTTAACTGAAATAAAACTTGAATTCGGCCGCATTCCATGTGTGAGGAATCGGGCCTCCCTTCAGCGTCTCAAGTCTACATGGTTCGTCCCCAAGGACCTCTGTTACACTGAAAGAAACAGTCCATATGGGGGAGACCTGACGTGAAACCAATGGGGTTGCCTTCTTTGGTACCTAGTGTCTTTCTTCAGGTCCTTGGCATACTCTGCCCACCATGTGTATGACTTTTTGAAACTGGTCCTGTTTCTACACAAGGACTGAATTAATCACCTGATCGATCATCACTAGATACAAACTAAATGATGTGCTTGGTTGTGGTTTGCACAGGACTGGAGGGCTGACTAAGTAATCCTTCAACCTGATGAATGCCTCTTTACACTCTTGGTCAGGAAGGAAAGCCCCTCCTCCAACTGGTGCAAATCCATTCAAGACAGACATGCGCCTTTCTGGGTTTGTCTCCATACCACACTCAGTGAGCAAGGAACCCAGAAACTTCCATGATTCTATCCTGAACAAACACTTCTCTGGGTCCAATTTCAGCTTGTACTCAACTATCTTTTCGACCAGACTTTGCGTCGTTTGACCAGGGTTGTCGCTAAGCTTGGAGACCTTCCCTCTAGTCTCTCTTTCCCCAGGGTCGCCAAATGGATCATGTCTACTCTCCTGGGCTATCTCCACGCGGGCAATTTCTGCTACGGTCTTGACGGGTTTGGCGTGACTAACCTCGGGCAGGGGGACCTCCTTTGTGTACAGTGGTCTAGTAGTGACCATGAATACCCCTCTCTTTGTTTTGAGGCTGTTCTCGTAACATCTCTTGGCCTCCTGATCTGACTTGATGGTAATCACCTTTCCTGCCAAGTCCGGTAGCTTCATCTTCATGTGCCTTGTCGACGGCACATCCCCTAACCTATTCAGCGTAGGTCTACCCAACAACATGTTGTAAGCAGAGGAGGCATTGATGACAAGGTACCTGATGCTCTACGTACGGGACGCGGTACCATCTGTGAAGGTGGTCCTCAGCTCTAAGTGTCCGCGCACCTCTACCTGGTCTCCCGCGAAACCGCACAGACAGCCACCATAGGGCCTCAACATGTTTGGGGATAGTTGCAGTTTGTTGAAAGTTGTTCAGAACATTACGTCCGCCGAGCTTCCCTGATCTACTAGCACACGGTGCACCTTCCTTCCTTCGGTTATCACTGAGATCACCACCGGGTCGTTGTCATGGGGAACAACATTCTGAAGGTTGGCCTTGGTGAAGACAAGGTCGACGTCAAAGGCGTCGTCGGTCCTTTGCGCTTCTACCGACATTACCGCCCGAGCGTATCTCCTCCATTGAGAAGTAGTACAACCTCCTCCCGAGAACCCTCCTGCAATGGTGTGAACCTCACTGTGCACGGGGACTTCGTGCCCCGACCCACCCCCTGTCGCCGCCACGTCCTCGGTCCCCTGTTTTTCTTGCAAGTAATCCCTCAGGAGACCGTTCTTCACCAACTCATTTAGCTGGTGTCTCAGTGCCAAGCAGTTGCGTATGGGATGGCCGAATGCTTGGTGGAACTCACACCAGGCGTTCTTGTTGGGCCCGAGCCTCTTGTCGGTCTTAGGAAGTACTTTTAGCCTCTCCGCTACGTTTGGGATAGCGATGAAGTCCTTTAATTCTACCACGAGGTCGTGCCTTGGTGGCACGTTCTCCCTCTCGTGTCCCTTGGTTTGAGGCTTCCTTGGTTGATAGGGTTGCTGCTTCACGGGGGTCTTCTTCTTTGTCGTTGCCTCATGCATCCTTAGGGTTTGAGGGAAACCTGTTGTGTGTGGTCGCCTTATCTCGACGAAGGTCTTAGGGTGGTTTTGGATGAGTGACTCGCTGAAGGGTCCTGGCACAATGCGCTTCCTGAACGCGTGCACCATCATCCTTTCGTCTTTGAGGTTCAACCTCACCACCTATGCTCCAAAGCGGTGGGGGAACTCCATCAAAGACTCTCCTTGATATTGTCTTACATCAAAGAGATCATAAGAGACAAACGGGGGAACCCGATTCGCGATGTATTGTACCCTGAACAACTTCGTAAGTTGTGGGAGCGACGTTACATGGCCATCATGGAGGCTGATGAACCAGTCCATCGCTGTTCCCGCCAGGGTGCTCATGAACAGCTTGCATCTCACCGCATCGGAGCCCCCAACTAGTATCATCTATGTATGGAAAGCCGTGAGGTGGGCCTTCGGTCCTCTGTACCAGTGAAGGTCACCTTGGGCCCTATGAGTGTGGCTGGTATCGCGACATCCACGATTTCTTGCGAGAACGGCGTCGTGAACTCCCTGGGCGGTGTCACAGGCTTTTGATCTGCACCCTCACGCTCGCCTGCGCGGGTTTGCATATCTCTGCCTTGTACTTCTCATCTCCTGAATCTTCCTGGTTCTTGTGGCGGGACAATGTTTTGTACCGTGCCCCACGGTGGGCGCCAAATGTTCCTGCCGGTTGACCCGAAACACCTTCGTGCGCCTACGTCACTCTCACGTCCAAAATCCCTGCGTTTGCACGTGCCTAAAAACACAAAGACAAAAGGGTGCCCTAGAGGCAATTTGCACTCTGACGCTCAAGTCAGTATTAGGGCTAGGAAACACCAAACAGTATAACTGTCGTTGTATGTGTGTTAAGCGGCGCAAAAGAATAGCGTACCTTGCCAAGTTTGTTACCTTACTATTTATAGATTGAAACTAGGGTTTCTTCTTTACCCAAAATGGGCTTTTTTCTGATGGGGCGCGTCCAACACTGTTGTTACCCTACTTTTAGGATAACCTAGTGCATGGGTTCCCTAACTGGAGTGCAACCTTTGACAAGGTGACCATTTGAGTGCCTCCTCTTGCACCTGATCTCTAGGGTCACCCGCCTCTGGGAGTGCCCTAGATGTTCACGTGCCATGCATGCAACTCATATCTGGAACATAACCTTCACAGGTTATATCGTTCCAGTGGCTCTATACTTGTGTTACGCCTAAACGCGTCATCCACTCTACACGCATGGACCCTCGTGACCTAGGCATCTGCCTTATTGATAACTGGTGTGTGGTCTGGGATCCACCTCTCATGGCCTAGCTCTACTGTTCGGGTCTCGATGTCCGACCTCTCCACACTGTCTAGTGGCACATCGGTACATCCTGGCGACCGATGTCTAACCACTCTTTGGCTCCTTGGCGCACGTGCTTCGCGAGATACTGGCCCACGCCGCTCGTGGGACCCCGCTTACATGGCACCAACATTACCAGTGGTCAATGACGCCCAAGGACTGGTCAGTACAAAAACCTATACTACTTGGCCCAAATATTTGGTCCAATTATTTTATGCTACTAGGCCCATGAAACCCTAAACCCTTACCAATAACCAGAGTTGAACTATCAACACAGTTACCAGTAGCCAAAACTAGACTATCAACAGAGTTGCCCCTATCCAAGATTACTAGCGCCTGAGTTTCTTTTTCGCGTACAATGTGAACAACTTATGAGAGAGAAACCAAATTGAATCAAATTCAGAGTTTAGTCCTTAAAGAAATTTAAATATTCGTACCCTTTCAAGGAACTATGCTAGTGTGATAGATTCATCTGTGCATTTCATTTTCAAATTCTGATATTGATCTAATTCGATCCATAAACCATTCAACATACCATATTAGTTTGTTACTGAAAGGTTCCCTTGGTTGGTATTGAAGATTGTGTTTTCTATCTCGTAACATACTGTACTGTCCTTTTTCATAGAGTATATCTGACAAAGGTTTTCCCAAATCTCCTTAGCAATGGAGAAGAACATACAATTTCAGTTGATTTTTGGTGTCATAGAATACCATAACCAAGTCTTGATAAGTGAGTACTCATCATCCCGGGCTTCATATTTAGGATCAGTATTGGCTGAAGGGTGATGTGAGTTTATTTTTAGATGTTTTCGTTTAGGCGACACTTTACTTTAAGATTACGATTTTAGGAGTTAATGGTGATGACCTTAGGAAAATTCCCACTGGACACTTACTTAACCAAGTGGTTAAGTAGGTGTGAAGGTGCATTTCTCAAAGGCAAAGATAAAAGACATTGTATGGTTATTTGACCTCGAATTTAGAACTCCTGCAAATAATATAGTTAGTTTGTTCACATATAAGATAGTGCAAGGTTTGGGATGTGAAACAAACTTATGTTCTTTGAGCTTTAGGAGTTCAAAAGGGTAAGCTCTTCTTACAAGCCATGTTGGGAAAGAAGATTTAGGGATGAAAGATCGTGGTGATTAAAATCCTCTTAAAAGGTGAGAACCCTCAGGAGGTGTTTGATGTTCATCCCAAAATTTCTTTGTCCAAAATGTCAAGTAATTAGATTTATTTGGTAATGAAAAAGACAAAGAAGAAGGACACCTTGGAGGTGCAGTTGGTAGCATGGCACGAGTCAACATGATTAATTTAGTTGTGGAAGATGATATTTTGTGACTTGGTTTATCTTTTCTTTCTTTCTCGTTTTCATTTTCTCTTTTGTTTTTCATTTTAAGTTGGTCCTCATGGACTTCTTTTGGTGAGAGAGATTTTAGTGAGACCTTATGCCCATGGAAGGTAAAAGAGATTTTGTTGGTAAGACCATCATGAAGGGTTTTCCTATCATATTGTCATGGCCTACCTAAAAGAATATGAGTAGCTTCCATAGGGACAACATCACACAATATCTCATCCTTGTATTTACCAATAGAAAAGGCAATGAGGACTTGCTTATTTACTATGATTTCCCCCTTTTCACTTAACCATTGAAGTTTATAGGGCTTTGCATGAGAGATGGTAGGTAACCCAAGTTTGTCTACCACTCTTGTGCTTTCCACATTTGCACAAATCCCCCCATCCACAATTAAAGAGCACAACTTATCATTAATGAGGCACCCAGTGTCGAAAATGTTTTCCCTTTGACTTTCATCAAAAGGTTTTAAAACTTGACCTAGCATGCGCCTCACTACTAATAAGTCTTCCTTCACATGCACTCTCATTTTCTTCCTCACTTGGGGATCTAGATGACTGACCTTTGGGAGCTATGGTCACTCATGACAACCTCTTCTTTAACCATCATGTTTCTTTTTGAAGGACAACTAGATGCAATGTGCCCAAAACATAAACATTTAAAACACTTTCTACTTGAGGTTTTGGTAGGTGACTTAGGTGTTGAAGTGGAGGGATTAGAATGTTTAGGGTTGTAAGTGGAATCTTTCTAAACATTTGAAAGGAAAGTTTTGGAAGAAGTTTTGTTTTTGTTTTTCTAAGCAGATTGGTAGTAGCCATCATTGTGCGAGTTTTTGAAATGGATTTTCTTTGAAAGTTGGGTTTCAACCTTGATGGCAAGGTGAACCAATTTTTCTAAAGATGAATACTCATAAAGTTCCACCACATCTTGGATTTCCCTTCTTAGTCCACTTACAAATCTAGCCATTTTAGATTTCTCACTTTCATGCATGTCAATTTTAGTTAAAGTCGTTTCAAGCTCATTAAAATAATCATCAACATTTTTTGTTCCTTGTTGAAGCTGTTGGAGCTTCAACAATAGTTCTTTCCTATAGTGAGGAGGAACAAACCTAGCGTGCATGCATAACTTTAAATCCTCCCAAGAGACCACGACTGGCCTCTTGTTAAGTACAATGTGCATTACAGTCTTATGCCACCACTGCATGGCATAGTCTAAACACTCTAAGGAGGCTAACTTGACTTTTTGGTCTTCTTGGACCCCATGTACATTAAAAATTTGTTCAACTTTAGCCTCCCATCCTAGGTAAATGTTGCGATCACCATCCCCACTAAAACTAGGAATTTTTACATAAGACAAAGAAATTTTAGGAGCAAGGTGTAGATGTTGGCGCCTCTCCTCAAAGTGGTTCAACCTCCAATCTTCTTCTTCCTTATGGCTACCATATTGAGTGAAACTCCTTGTAGCTCTTCTATGCTCCCATCTCCTTGGTTGTCTTCCATGAGCCGATTCAAGCCTATGTGCTAGGGACCTTTTTTTCGCCATCAACTCACCCATAAGGAATGCCTTTTGGGGAGATTGAGGTTTTGATGACTCCCTAAAGAAAGATAAGCGATAATTCACAAGTGAACAAGCAATTAGTGAAATAGAAGTTAGTAAAAACACTCTCAAGTTTCCATCACTTTTGGTGAAAAGAAAATCAAGAGGAGCACACTCAAAGCACTCGAAAAGAATTTTATTCTCTCAAAAAGGTCTTTCTTGAGGTTGAAAACTCTCAAATTTAAAAGGTCAAAGCCTTAAACACTTAATGGAAACCGCAACAAAACTTAAGGAAGAAAAACAAAAGACAATCAAGAAAAGCTTAAGTAGGAAAAAGCTAAACCAAATTTGAGAAAGAGAAAATGACAAAACTTGAAAAAGGAAGACAAGCAAGAAAAGATACACAAAAAGACTCTAAGATACTTACTAAACTTTTAACAATGAAACTTTTTCTTTAGAACTTCTTAAAGCAAAAGGATAAAAATTCTACAATGGTTGAAATCAATTTGCTAGGTCAAGTTGAACCTAAAACTTTTGAAATATTTTTTTTAAGAAAATGGAACCCCAAATTTGCGCTTCACACTTTTTTTTATATTAGTTCTTGAATTTTTGAAATGAAATGTGCATAGTTTTGAACATGCAAATTTTCATATAACTCCAATTTTCACAAAAAGAAAGTTTGGGATTCAAAATAATTGATCACTTGAAATCTTTTGTTTGGAAATTAAATCTACCTTTACTAAAACAAGGTTCTAATTAAATCTCAAACTTTCAAAACTAAAAGCAAAGTAAATAGAGTCAAAGTAAGGAATCCTAGAACACTAATGAACATATGACTTAAAGCAAAAGAAAACAGTACTAGTAGTACTAGCAATACTAGTTTTACTACAGTACTAGTTTTACTAGAGTACTAGTTTAACAAGATTACTAATTTTATTAGAAGTACTACATTACTAGCAGTAATAGTATTACTAGCAGTACTAGTATTACTAGCAGTACTAGTATTACTAACAATACTAGTATTACTAAAAGTACTAGTATTACTAGCAATACTTGTATTACTAGCAGTACTAGTATTACTAACAGTACTTGTATTACTAGCAGTACTAAAAGTACTAAAATTACTAGTATTACTCGAAATACTAGTAGTACTAGTATTACTAGCAGTACTAGAAGTACTAATATTACTAGTATTACTAGCAGTACTAGCAGTAGTAGTATTACTAGCAGTACTACTATTACTAGTATTACTAGCAGTACTACTATTACTTGCAGTACAAGTATTACTAATATTACAAGCAGTACTAGTATTACTAGTATTACTAGCAGTACTAGTATTACTAGTATTACAAACAGTACTAGTATTAATAGCAGTACTAGTATTACAAGCAGTATTAGTATTACTAGCAGTACTAAAAGAACTAATATTACTAGCAGTACTAGTATTAGTAGCAGTACTAGTATTACTAGCAGTACTAGTATTACTAGCAGTACTAGTGTTACTAGCAGTAATAGTATTACAAGCAGTACTAGTATTAATAGCAATACTATTATTACTAGTATTAGTAGCAGTACTCGTATTACTAGCAATACTAGTATTACATGCAATATTAGATGTACTACCAGTACTAGAGGTATTAGTACTACTAGCAGTACTGGTATTACTAGCAGTAATAGTATTACAAGTAGTATTAGTATTATTAGCAGTACAAGTATTACTAGTATTTGTAGCAGTACTAGTATTACTAGGAATACTAGTATTACATGCAGTATTAGATGTACTAGCAGTACTAGATGTACTAGTAGTACTAGCAGTATTGGTATTACTAGCAGTATTGGTATTACTAGCAGTACTAGTATTACTAGCAGTACTAGTATTACTAGTAGTACTAGAATTACTAGCAGCTATAGTATTACTAGTATTACTAGCAGTACTTGTAGTACTAACAGTAGTGGTATTACTGGCAGTAGTGGTATTACTGGAAGTACTGGTATTACTGGCAGTACTGGTATTACTGGCAGTACTGGTATTACTGGCAGTACTGGTATTACTGGAAGTACTCGTATTACTGACAGTACTGGTATTACTGGCAATAATAGTATTACTAGTATTACAAGCAGTACTCGTATTACTATTATTACAAGCAGTAGTAGTATTACTAGCAATACTAGTATTACAAGCAGTACTGGTATTACTAGCAATACTAGTATTACTAGTACTACTAGTATTGCTAGCAGTACTAGTATTACTAGCAGTACTAGTATTACTAGCAGTACTAGTATTACTAACAGTATTAGCAGTACTAGGATTACTTGCAGTAACAGTATTACTAGCAGTACTAGTATTAATAGCAGAACAACTGTTTACTAGCAGTACTAACAGGACTAGTATTACTAACAGTACTAATATTACTAGCAGTACTAGTATTACTAACAGTACTAATATTTCTAGCAGTACTAGTATTACTAATATTACTAGCAATACTAGTATTACTAGCAATACTAGTATGACTAGCAGTACTAGTATTACTTGCAGTACTAGTATTACTAATAGTATTACCAGTACTAGGATTACTTGCAGTACTAGTATTACTAGCAATACTAGTATTACTAGCAGAACTAGTGTTACTAGCAGTACTAACAGAACTAGTATTACTAACAGAACTAGTATTACTAGCAGTATTAGTATTACTAGCAGTACTAATATTACTAGCAGTACTAGTATTACTAATATTACTAACAATACTACTATGACTAGCAGTACTAGTATGACGAGAAGTACTAGTATTACTAGCAGTACTAGTATTGCTAGCTGTACTAGTATTGCTAGCAGTACTAGTATTGCTAACACTTTTAGCAGTACTAGGATTAGTTGCAGTACTAGTATTACTAGCAGTACTATTATTACTAGCAGAACTAGTTTTACTAGCAGTACTAGTATTACTAATATTACTAGTAGTACTAGTATTACTAGTAGTACTAGTATTACTAGCCGTATTAGCTGTACTAGTAATACCAGCAGTATTAATATTACTAGCAATAATAGTATTACTGGCAGTACTAGTATTATTAGCAGTACTAGTATTACTAGCAGTACTAGTATTACTAGTAGTACTAGTATTACTATTATTACAAGCAGTACTAAAAGAACTAGTATTACTAATATTGCTAGCAGTACTAGTATTACTAGCAGTACTAATAATACTAGCAGTACTAGTATTACTAGCAGTACTAATATTACTAGCAGTACTAATATTACTAGCAGTACTAGTCTTACTAGCAGTAATAGTAATATTAGCAGTACTAGTATCAGTAGCAGTACTAATATTACTAGCAGTACTAGTATTACAAGAATTACTTTTAGTACTAGTATTACTACCAGTACTAGTACTACTACCAGTACTAGTATTACAAGAATTACTTGTAGTACTAGGATTACTAGTAGTACTAGGATTACTAGTATTACTAGCAGTACTAGTATTAGTAGCAGTACTATCATTACTTGTATTACTAGCAGTACTAGCATTACTAGTATTACTAGCAGTACTAGTATTACAAGCATTATTAGTATTACTTGCAGTACTATTATTACTAGCAGTACTTGTACTACTAGGAGTACTAGTATTACTAGCAGTATTAGTATTACTAGCATTACTAGTATTAGATAGTTTGCATTGTTTCTTACATTCAAAATTTGATTTCTCCAACTTGATTGTGTTTTAAGTGGTTTACTAATAGAAAGATTTGTGTGAAGATTTGGTGGGATACGTTTTGGCTAAGGCAAGACTTGGTATTTAAGTAGTCCATTGTGACTCACCTCTCTTACCTGGTGTACCGCCCTGGTAGTCGGGAGTAATGACGTGGCGTCGAGCCATTATATAGGCGTGTTGGATGGGACACCTGGCTGGCAGAAGGGGAGCAAGTCGGGGGGTTCGCGTAGTCGCCAGTTATTAAGTTTGCGTGCTCCGATCTCCATCGTACCTGATCCGGCGGTCACCGGGTTGAAAATGAAGTCGCCAGATGTGAACCCAGGCGACCAAGTGATTGGAGATCGCCGAAACAAGGACATCGCCGAAGATGAAGGCAGATGGTCATTTCCCAGTCGGCCAGAGGATGAGCTTGGGAGATAGCACACTTGAACATACACGGTGAAGCAGGTAGGGCAGATCATGAAGGCGGCCGGCGAGACCACAGGGAAGGTGTATACGAAGGCACCCAAACTCGCCATTCAGAAGAGATCACGCTCCAAGGCATCTATGCACTGAGTATACCATGCATAAGTAACTTAGCCAAAGAAGAGTCAGAAGTAGCGCCCAAGTCAAGGATGCTCCAGATGATGGCACGTGTACAGC
>Ga0123342_1004183_pt1 | contig 22350 bp, 7 predicted proteins | sample Turbeawhitnodule_FD_89960 | JGI IMG/M metagenome (GOLD analysis project Ga0123342, IMG submission 89960) | Root nodule microbial communities of legume samples collected from Mexico - Turtle bean Mexico white nodule | ecosystem: Host-associated > Plants > Roots > Nodule | place: Mexico: Nepantla... | reverse complement strand
CAAGCCTGATTCAGGGCCACGTCATTCCTCTTAACCCCTCTCTTATTCTTCCTCTCATACACTCTCCAAATCTTGGGCTTAGGACCATATTCCTGGCCCAGTTGTACCTCAGCATTTCTATCAGAGCATGTGTCATATGGAGATATAAGTTTGGTTCGGTGGTAAAAGTTGAAGAGAGGAAAAGAAAGGGCATGGGTTCGAGGTCTTCTCACTAACCGAAACTAACATTTGTCAATAAAATATAATGTTATACTGAACATGATTTCTTGACTTAATTCATGAGAATTCTGTGAATTTGAGGCGTGCTTGCTAACTAAGAATATTCTTCAGAGATGATCTTGCTTTATGATGAGAAGTGGTCCTGAAAAAGTATCAAATTGCTCCCAATATTGTTACACTTATTCCTCTTGCTTCAAACCTATATAGATTTTGTAAGGATGTTGGATCACGAATTGCTCCAATTGCCTAACTACAACACACCTAAACATTGACCAAATTAGGTGTAGTGCCAGATTTCACCCATTTAAACCATGACAAAGCAGATCCCTCCTTGCCTTTGTAACTGCCTGTATCCTCTCCCTAACTGAATCCCCTTCAACTGACAATGCTTCCCATCCTTGTTAACTAGTTGTAGTAGGCATGTACTTCAGCAAACAGAGGAATATCTATTGTCTCTTGGGTCAACTTGCTTGTCTGCCTAAGGCCCATTTTTGAGTCTTCCATTTTCTGACTCCTGGTGATGCATTTCTCCCAAGTCCCAACCATACGTTTATTGAAGAAGCGGATAAGATTTTCAAGAAGGTGTTCAATCTTTTTCATTCTCGCTTTGTGTAGCTCACTGCAAGATTTCAAACTACTTCAAAGTTTCTAAACATCTCTCCCAAGAAATCTCTTGCTTTCATTCTTGTACAAAACGTGTACTGCTGTCCCTTGATCTTTTATTACTTTTGATAGAAACCTGGTTTCTTTTTACAAAGAATAAGGTAATCTCCCCTAATTATAGCGCTGCAGAACTTTGAGGGTCTGCACCTCCTCATACCCAAAGGCCCCAATTCTCTCACTAATTACAAAATGATCTTTTTTTCTTAACTCTATTTATGTATGACTACAAGTGATACCCTTCGCTGACTGAAAATAACTATGACTATGTTTTGTTTTTGTTTCGTTCTGGGTTAGCAGATAATTAGGATCACAAGAAGAGAATAGGTTTCTACTTTGGTATTTGAATCACCATCATATGTGTACCGTAAGTTTTATGGTAGAATGTCTACCTCCTTATAAGCTAACCTTAAGGTATTTTGGGATCACAAAATGAAATTATTTGGAATTGAAATGTGAATAGAATTAGGAAGGAACGGAGTTGCTTGGAATGGTAAGTATGTGCAATGAAAATATATATATCAATATAAATAAAGTTAGGCTATTCCAACATGGAATTATATACAAAATACAAGGTAAGAAAATCAGCATTGATTCATTTCATTTTGCAACAAATGGTTATTTGTGATTCTGTGGAATCAAGACTCGAGATTTTTTTCCCATACTACCCATGAAAAAGACGAATGGAATGTAGTGGTGACTTCTACTTTTAGTTTTGTACTTGTTGAATTTTTTTAGTATGTTTTTCCTTTATTCCAATAGTATTATTATTCAAGAAGAAAATATTCTTTCTTTAGAAATAATTGCTGTCGATCTAATGTGTGTAGTCTGTGGCTGTATTTGTTTCCTTGAATCAACTTTAGTATGTGACTTCTTCATTAATTAAATTATATATGCTTGATATCCTGTAGGAGTTATTATGAACGACGAAACAGTTCATCAGTTATGTAAACAAGCTGTAGCCCAGGTAATGACTGTGTCTTCTATGTTCTTTTTCAACTGTAAGCTGATACTAATTATTTTTTTTCAGATTTCCTAAGCACATGATATTATGTTCATTTACTTCCAAATAAGTGTCATTTGTTTCATCTATGGATGTGATATTGATTCTTGTAATTAATGTTCAACATGGTGGTGTCGAGATTATAAGAATAAAATAAAATAGGAAGGAACCAATGCTCTATGGATATTAATGGTTGATTATACTGAAAAGATCATCATATGCTTTTATGCTCCCAATCTCGATGGTTTCCTGACTACATTTCTCTATCACTTCACTAACATCATGTTTGTCTCTTTGTTTTTAATTTACTAAAAGGCCCAAGCTGGAGCAGATGTTGTCAGTCCTAGTGATATGATGGACGGTCGGGTAGGAGCACTGCGTGCAGCTCTTGATGCTGAAGGCTTTCAGCATGTTTCTATAATGTCCTATACGGCAAAGTAATTTTTACTTGCCATTTATTTTTCTCATCTCATTTTCTGTTTATACAAGCTTGCACTGGAAATTACTGAAAGCCTAGTCAGCAATGGAGATGTATAGATGCATCCAAATTAGAAATAACTCCAATGAAAATAAAAAAGATAATTTGAAAATTGAACTAAAAAATAACTAAAGATGTAGTATTGTATTTCATTGATCCATTATAACTTAGAAGAATGAGTTTATGGAGAATCTAGGGCTAGTATCAAACGATATCTATTATCTAGCATAGGTTATTCAAGAGATCCAAAATGTGTGGGATATTGATTCACCTTTTTATGTGAAACAGTCCATTTTGAACAAGCTGGTTTCTTTCTCATCCAACTTATAAGCAATTTTATCATTCTTACTGTAATGACCTATCTCACTATTTTTGCTAATTGTTAGAGTTTATTCATTGACAAACAGGTAAGAATATAAATTATACTTGACAAGATGGATTGGTAGAGGTTGTTATTGGCTTCATCCACCTCCTTTTTGTGTCTGGTACATAATTTGGTCTAAAACAATGCCATTTATCTATTGCCAACAGGTATGCAAGTTCTTTCTATGGTCCATTTAGAGAGGCACTTGACTCCAATCCCCGGTTCGGAGACAAGAAAACGTATGTATCATCTTGAAATTGAACTTACCATTCTATATCAATATTACATTACTGACTCCTGGTTTGTTCATAAATATGGCCTGGCTGAACAAAAGTTATCAGATGAACCCAGCTAATTACAGAGAAGCTCTGACTGAGATGCGGGAGGATGAATCTGAAGGAGCTGACATTCTCTTGGTTGGTTCTCTTTTTTTTGTGTGCACTTGGGCGCAATTTATGCTCACTTTTACAGATACTAACTTTACAAACATGAACAAATTGATTTGCAGGTGAAGCCGGGTCTTCCTTACTTGGATATTATAAGGTTGCTCAGGGATAATTCTCCTTTGCCAATTGCAGCATACCAGGTTCTTTTCTTTACCCATTCTAGCACTAAGCAAAATATTCTGATTAAAAGATTGATCAAATATTTAATAAATTTTATCCGGTGAATTCTGCATTAAGCTTGCTGCAAGCGACAGAAGACTATCTATATAGTAGACAAATATAAACGCCAATTAATCAAGCTGAGGCACAAGTTTCTGGGTGATTTAACAGCTATTGCTCTTTGGCCGATATGCTATTAGATGGCATCAAATTCTAAAAAAATGTTTGAATGGAAATTTGTTTCTATAATAGTATTATATCCGTGGCCTTTAATTCTGGCAATTTTGAAAATATGAAATCCTTGCCCTGTTAATTAAATTTTTAACTATCAACTAATGAAATGCTGGAAAATTAAGTTGAAGAAGAAATTTGTTTGATATGCTAGTTTATTGGCAGTTTATTTTCAACACTTATTAATTATAAATTACTCAGTCTACGTGTTCTGAAACGATTGTCCAACTTTTACTTGCTCTTCCCTGATCCCTCTGTGAGGTCTGGAACGTTGTTTGGACAGTGGAAAATGTATGAAAAGAAGATAAAATACAAAAAGCAGTTGGTGAAGAATGGAAGCTAGTGCAAACAGAATATGAATATTGTTCATCAAAGATTTAATGGATGCAGTTATTCTTGATAGTGATATCCTAAATTATCATGCCTTTAAAGCTGGGAATAAAAGGAAACCTCTGCATACTTTAATGTGAACGAAATGATTAGTTCTGAATAGTTTTAAAACAAGTTTGTTTTGCTTTATCATTTTCACCACCCTTTTTTCTTATAATTCTTAATTAATGAAACAGGTTTCTGGTGAATACGCAATGATAAAGGCTGCTGGTGCTCTCAAAATGATAGACGAAGAAAAAGTTATGATGGAGTCACTGATGTGCCTCCGAAGGGCCGGCGCGGATATCATCCTCACATATTCTGCTCTGCAAGCTGCCAGATGTTTATGTGGAGAGAAGAGGTGAGAAATTCTCCAATCATGTTAGGCATTGTTCACGGAGAGACAGATGAGATTCTCTAATTATGTAGAAGGCTGAAGGGACTCCCTAATAACAGCATGTTAAGCTGGAATTTTGTCAATAATGACTTTGGGGTATGCGTATAGCGCGATAGAGAGACATGTTCGTAATAAAATATTAATGATGTGGTTTGATTTATGTATTTAATAATCCAATTGGAATTTGTAGTAAAAGATAGCTGATAACACCATTAAGGTGGTTTTCTGAGATGCGGATGAAACATTGCTTTTAAGAATTTAAATGCAATGTTGCACAAGCCTCTACAGTAAGATGTTCTTGGAAAGTACCGAGAAAGAAATCTATTTATAGAAAGTAAAGACTTAATTTACATGACGTAAATGTCAGAGACTTGGATCTCTTTATCACATACCCGAACGCCCTCTTTGTTTAGGGGGTGAGTCTTGTCTTGTATGCGATGAGGGATTTCTGGCTGACATTTGTGTTTAGATCAGGTGATCCGTAGGAAACAACCAAATTAACCTACCTGTAGTTGAAGAAAAGGTTATTGATTATATATTGATTATAATATGATAATAATAATAATAATATATAATAACATAAATTCATATAACAATAATGAAAAAAATTAATAATATTAGCAATAAAAATTAGCAATAATATCAATAAAATTATAAATAATAATCAAAATAAAATTATAAAATAATTCTAATAAAATTTTAAAATAGTAATAATAATCATCAAAATACATTTCTAAAATTATAACAATATTATTAATAATTTTAATTTAATTTTAATTTTAATTATATTTTATTATTTTTTATATATTTTTAGATGCATTGAGAGTGGGAAATAATTTGTAGTTTGTTTCCATTGAGTTCATGAATTATGAGAGTACTATTTTGACCAAACTTCGTCATATCATTGTCTTTAAGTCATCATGTCATTGTCTTTATTCTCATTAGTTACTGTAATTTAGTCATCTTTGTTCATTATATAACATTGCATAATTCTATGTTTAATATTAACTAGTTCGATGTTGAATTTTTAAAATAATCTCAATTTATTTTATTGTTTTACAAAATTTTCACGATTATTTTTATTTTAATTTTATTTAGTTTGATCAAAATTTATTTTCAAAAGCATGTATTAACAATGTTAGATATTTTGTATCTTTTTCAACTAAGTTCACTGATCATGTTGTAATTACAAATTTTCATAAATTTTTCTTTTCTTTTTTTTTATTTTTCACTTTTTACTCTCTTTACTTGAAAATTCATCATTTTCTTATTTTACAAATTCATCTCTCAATCCAAACAAAGCATTAAGAAGAAGGATAATGGTTAAATCATGGTAGTGTTAGTGTTCACAAAATTTATCTCATGAAAAAAAAAACCATTTTTAAATAATTTATTATGAGATTTACATTATGAATAAAACTGTTAGAAAATTTAGAATTTATTTTTTGAAATTGGTAGTGTTATGGTTTAGAGTTTAGAGTTTAAGTTCAAACTTATTCTTTTGGATTTGAATAATCTTTCCGGTGTGACACTAACCTGTAAGATTAAGATAAAATAATTAAATTTATTTAATAGATGAATCTTAATAATAAGAATGAGATATCTAAACCATTTTAATAAGATAATGAGATTAAAATATGTGTAATTAATAATAAATATAATAAATAGATACTAAAAATAAGATTTTATAGGAATTCTAATGACGAGTGTGAGATAAACATATATTATATTAAAAGAAACAATGGAAAAAGAAAAAGGGATGAAATATTCTAGAAATACATATAGACTTTATGGCTACAACATTTTGGTCCCATCATCATGGAGCAAGTAATTTATCTAGCGCCATTTTGTAAAATGTGAGTTACAAGATGTACGATGGAAAATGAAGAAGAGGAAGAGGAGAAGACGACCAACTTTTTGCAAAATATGAGGGCAAAATAATGGAAGAGTAGTGCAGTCGAAAATGAAAAGAGGACAGATTATTATATCACAAACGATTTGCCAAACGCTCTCAAACAGTGTAAAAAACCGCCGCAAAGCTTGAACTAACATAAATGTGGTGTATGGGGTTGTTGCAGGTGAAGTGTGTGGGATTTTGGGTTTATTTATTTATTTACTTAAGAATAAAAACATCTTTTCACATAATATGCGGGTGCAAGAAGAAACAACACGTTTTTCCTATCGTGGGTCCATTTGGCTGGCCTAGCACTTTTGCCATTTACCACTCATCTTTCCTATATATGCACCATGTTGTTGACAAGTCGGGGCCAATTCGGCTAATCCAGAATTTTCTATTTGCCATTCTTTCTATTGGCAGTTTCTTCCTGGACCCGTACATTTTTCTTCCTGCACCCTCACATGTTTTGAACTGTCCGTATTATTTTTTTTAAAATCCTAAAATGCACTTCAACTATATTTACTTTTTTGCATTCTGGATTATGAAATTCAGAAAAATTTCGGATCCACCAATCCGTAACAAAAATATGCATTCTGGATTTAGAAATTCATAATTAAAAAAAAAAAACATTCCAAATCCACCAATCCGAAACAGGATTAGGATTTCGGATTCAACAATCTAAAAATCAATAATTCATGCAAAATTTTCTTCTAAAACACCCCCTCAATCGGAAAAAGAAATAATGCAGTTCCGGATTAATGAATCCGAATCACACTCCCACATCCGGATTAATTCTTTATTTTAGTACTTAATTTGTATTCTTCATGTGTCCTTTTTCAAATAAAAGATCAAAGCCAGTTTTGGGATTTAGAAAATTGTGAGGGTGCAGAAAGAAAAACGTAGGGGTGCAGGAAGAAGAAGCCCTTTCTATTTATACAATCATCAGCTTTTATTTTCTTTAAAAAGCTTGGGTCAGTTCACTAGGCCCAGTGTTTCTACTATTTACCACCTGTTTCTTACATATACAATCACCAGCTTTTTGTGGAAAATAAATAAAAATAAAAATATAATTTTTGTACACCTGAATAGATTTTAGAAACTTGTATGACCGCACACTTCAACTAGATATTTAAAAACATAAGTAATAGTAAATTTCTATTTAGTTTCAATTGTAAGTGTTTGGTCTTTTAACCCTTTGACTTGGCCGAATCTATAATTTAGTCCTTTAACTTTGTAAAATGGCTTTTAATTTAGCTTGTTTAAGAAGTTGGACTGGCATAAAAGACTAGGGAAAATGTTTAAATGTAAAAAATACTAAAGTGAAAACATTATATAAAGGTAGAGGATAGAGTAAAGATTTTATAAACTTAAACTAAAGTGACAAACACTTACAATATCACAAACTAAAGTGAGAATTTACTCCTGTAAGAAACATGAGAATAAGGGGTAAACTAGTGTGCCAATTTTGTACGAAGTTGAGAGGATGTGATGTGATGTGACAACAAGAGTAGGGCTTTCTCATGAGCCATGTTCAATGAGGTACCTCTCTGCAATAGTAGCATGTGTAGCAGCACCTATTGGTAGAACGTCTTCATCAATCATGAAATATGGAGAGTGTCCTGTATGAGTAGACCCCAATGTTTCATTCCTTATCCCTATGTAGAAGAAAGCTGAGGGAACCACCTCGGAGTAGAAGGAAAAATCTTCAGCACCCATCATAGGTGGAACTACCCTGAAATTCTTCTGTCCCAACAAATCAATAGACACCTTCTTCACATGCTCATACATTCGCTCATCATTTACTGTTGGAGGATAAATGGTGTACTCCTTTTCAAAGAAGTCTACTTCTGCAGAGCATCTATAAACACTGGCCTGTTCAACAATCACCTGTTTTGAAAAGATAACATTCTTCTGCTCAGTCCACTTTAATTATAGGTAAGACTTATTCAACTTGGCCCTTCAACATTTTTTTACAGATTTGATTTATTTGTGATTGTGTAATTTTAGTCCATCTATAAATTTTTTATCCAACATTTAACTGAAATGGTAAAATGACACCATTAGCATTTTACTGGCACAACTGCATTTTTATATGTAAAGTTAACAAATAGACTAAATTTATACAATTAAAATAGAATAAGATAAGGGTCATTTGTAGTATACTTTTGACAGTGAAATTCAAATGATAGGAAGATTAGAAGTGCAACTAAATCTAATAAAAATGGGGCAGTTGCTGACCTGTTCTATTCTTTCAAGTAACTGGTAAAAACTGGTGTTAGAGAAGGCTCTGAAAGTCCCACCAAGGATCACTTTGTCTGGTATCATGTCAAGATTGTTTCCTCCATTAAACGAAGTTACAGAGACAACCTAAAGTTGTAATTGGTTAGGAAGTTATGCAAAGACAGATAAGTGGAGAATGAAAAAAGGAAAAGAAGTTTGATATTGGTAGGATGCAAAACCTGAGAATCCAGAGGATTTGATTCGCGGGAGACAATACCCTGTAAGCTGATGACAGAAGCTGAAGCAGCCAAAACAGGATCAACGGAACGGTGAGGATGGGCAGCAAAACCCTTTTTGCCACTGATGATGGCTCTGAAAAACCCACAACCAGCAAGGAGGGGCCCAGGCCTTGACCCAATTATACCAGTTGGATGTTCATGGGATACATGGGCTGCAAATATTGCCTCCACGTCCTCCAAAGCACCATCTTGCATCATTCTTTTTGCTCCATTACCAGCTTCTTCAGCTGGCTGGAATATCAAAATTACAGTTCCCTGTGATGGACAGAACAACAGTTGAGATAATCATCATTTTTCTTTGTTTTCTTATCTATTTTTCATAGAATGTAGACATGAAACATTTTTTTTATTAATTAAGATTTATTAAGGCTAACCAGGTTGGGTTTATGAGATGTTGAGACACAATACTTCCATGCATCAGGTTTGTTTACATTGAAATTGGAATAATAATGTAGATTCTTACTATGAATGGGGATTCAAGACAATTAATTTTTCTTTCACACAAAATATAAAAATATATGCTTCATAAATTTGTTATTTCTTTGCATTAGACCACAAATTTTCCTAAACAGTGTAGTTATCTATAATTATAAATTATGTCAGTATGGTAAATTCTAGTTTCTATTTAGAAACTCGCCATTTACTGATCTATCACACTCCTCAGTGAGACAGAGTTTGTGTGTATTTTTTTAAAAATTTGTACAAGAACATGAAATATGGAATTCCGAGTTTGTGTGTTTTGTTTGCATTAGAAAGTTTAAACGAGGAAGTAGATTTAAAATGATTTGAAAGAAAAATGTAAAAGAAATTTAATTTTTTTGGATTAAATAAATAAAGTAGAAAATATGAAAAAAAGTTTATAAAAATTTGTGAGTGATGTGATGGGTGTAATTGAATTTATATTTTTTTAATTTATAAAAATCTAAGTTTATAAATTTATCTTTATATTTAAAAATAATTAAAAAATTAATTTGAATAATTTATTTATAAATTATAATTATTTTTAATTAAAATATTATTTAAATATTTATAATTATAAAATATTTGATAAAAACTTATTTTATGTTAAAATTATTATTTTTGTCTTTACTTTCTACTTTATGTTAAATTTATCTTTATTTTTTATTATTAAAAAAATATTTATTTTTTTGTTATTTATATTTATAATTTATTTTATATAATATGATTAATTTTTTTATAATAACTTTTTTTTATAATTTTGATTATATTTTTATATTTAAATGTTAATTTTATTTTAAATAAAAAATAATAATTTAAATTTAAAATAAAAAAAATAAAAGATAAATTATATATATATAACTTTCTTTGCATATTTAGTCTTCTACGGTTTTTCTTGCATACAGTAAATATACACCCTTCCAGTATACTATGTTATGTCATTTTCACCTTGAAAAGTGAGCTTAATATCTCTTATTGGTATTAATCATTATTTCAGCTAACAATTCATGGTAAAAAAAATGAACTTTGAACATGAAAACAAAACATAAAAAGAAAAAAAAAAACTAAGAAAATATAAAAAAAAGAACACATGAAGAATACAAATTAAGTACTAAAATAAAGAATTAAAGAGGAAAAGATATTAATTTATGACATTATCAATAATTGTGAAAGAGATAATACTCACAAGAAGATTCATTGGACAATGACCTTACATTTAAGAAATAGGGTATTGATTTTAGGTTACACGAATATAAAGATTGGAAAAGGCATCACATCTGACCTTCTAAAAATTTCAACTTTCCTGTCATCTCACTTTCAACTTCCATCTGTAACTTCCAACCCAACTGCCACTCATGCCTACCACCATTGCCCCCATCATTTTAATTACATTTTTCTCTTTTATTCTTTCCCTTCTTCCTAAACACATGTAATTAGGTTCAAATAAAGATAAAATCTAATTTTAAAAATACTATTACTATTTTTTCTATTTTTCTTCTTCTTTAAACCTACTTAATTTACTATAATTTACTATACTTTATGGATGGTGAAGGATTGATTTGAAATTATTTGAAAAGAAAGTAAATAAAAAGTAAAATGGTTTGGTTTAATGAAAAGATAATATATTTGAGTAGAAAAAATTTATTGGTATGTACCATTGATTTGTTTAAAAGAATCAAGATTGATAAATTATTTTTCCTTATAAGATATATCAAAAAATATACAAAATCAAATAAAGTTTTCCCTCGTGTAAGCGGTAACTCTCTCAACCAAAGAGAGTGCAGCTCTGTAGTTATTTACTTCTACCTTAAATATGTTTCTATTTTTTTTCAAACATGGTCTTATATTAGGACTAGACATTTATGTTCAAACAAAAAGTAGAAAAGGCGTCTGAATTGTTAGTAATAGGATGGGCCCTAGTGCTATTACATTTCTCTTCAAATAAAATGTATCCCAATTAATACCCCTAGATCTAGGGTCTGCATTCCTCTTAACAGGGTAGTCCCTATTGCTACCCTAAAGTTTGTGGTCAATTATTGTAAGTTTAGATGTCTCATCAGTGTCCATTTTTTTACTGAAAGGGTAAAGGGTAATTTTTTAGGTCAAACATCTCTACACTTTCTTTGCTACCTATAAAGTACTATTGTTGTAAGTCAGAGTCCTATCGTACATTATCCAGAATATCCAAAATGATTGTTGTCTATTTTTGTTTAGATATTTAAATTAACATAATAATATATATATATATATATCAATTTTCTTATTTTCATTCTAATCAATCAAATATATTTTTATGTATTTTTCTTTTTCATCTAAATTAAATGGTTTCATTTTCTACTTTGCTTTCATTTTATGTATCTCTCTCATTTTACATAACTATTCAAAACAATCCAGAAAGGAAAAAAGGTAATTTTCCTTTATCTTTAATGGAGAAAAAACTCTATGATAGAGCTATTGAAGCATGTGGCCAGGTTTATACACGGCAAAGCAAACTTTATTTGTAAGAACCACTTCTTACATTGCTTCAGAACAGGTCCTTTAATAGCAATGTGGCAGTGATGGGGTAGTTTATTTGCTTGGTGATTTTAAATATTAAACTTATGTTTGTTCACAATCTGTGGAATAACTCTTAAATAGTTTATTTTATCAGAACCTTATTTTAAATAATTTTTATTTTAGTTACATTTTAATTTATTTTTACTTTTTATTATTTTAAAAACTGGAACAAACGGATAAAGCTAACAAATATTTTTATTTTACTTTGAGTTATTAAAACATCGTATTGTTTTTATTTATTTTTTGTTTTTGCAAATTTGTATAAGAAAAACAAAATAAGATAAAAGAGAGCTATTTCTACAATTTCTTGTACAAAAATACAAAAATATAATATATTTTTTTATTAAAATATATTTTATTAATTGAAGATTTTCTTAAATAGAAAATGTTACGAAGCCTTGAAGTTAGAATTTCTCCACTACCTAACTAAACCCACCCGAAATCTAAACCAATATTTTCATCGGAATGAAAATTTGATATTCGATCTTGATCAAGCTTAATAGGTCTGCAATGCATAGATCCAGTCAAATTTGGTTCTAATTTGACTGCTTCAACTTAATCCAAATTTATTATTTTAAACTTTTATCTGACTATTTATCTTGTTGAATTGGTTGGATATAGATTATTCTTTGTTTATTTATGTTTGACTTATATTGAATCAAACCTTTTCTTTTATAAAACAAAGTAATGCTTTTATTTTACTTTTGAGTGACAAGGTTTCAATAGAATAAAGCATGGATGGATTTCAAAACTTATATCTAAACCTCATATTTTTACACATATGAACTTTATTTTGTTAATTTAAAATCTCACTTATATATTACTCAATTATTATTATGGGACTATAAATTTATAAGTAATTTGATACCGTCATAATAAATTCAACAAACTTTCACTAAAATTTTGAATGATTATAATATTATATTTAGAAGTAAATTTTAAATTTAACCTAATTTTATAAAATTAATTTATAAGGTGAAGATTTGCACCTACATATATAATATAAAATGTTTTGATATCTAATTGGGATCTTAAACAAATTTTATATATAATTAATTATATTTTAAATTAAATAAACATAAAAATAAAAATCTTTAAAAAAATAATTAAGTATATAAATATTTTTTTATTAAAATTTAGAATATTTTTCTCCCATGACATCATAGTCTTATAAGATGAAAGGGCAAGTTAAAAAATAGCCTAGACAAGCATGTGAACATGGTTTTGAATAGTTTGTGAGAGAAGGTCAAATTTATGACTTAAGACAACATACCCGCATTTAGTTGTCAAACCTGCCCACACAACCCTACCTTGTCTCACATTCTTATAAATCATAAATATGAAAAGTAAAATAAATAAATAAAACTGTTGGTTACATGATCTCCTAAACACCACATTTTAAAAAGAAAACTATTCTCTTCTTTCTTATAATATGCTATATACACGGTTCAATAATAATATGAAATTATATTATCATCTAATAGTAAAATGATGCATAATATAAAAATTTATCAACTATTATAATAACTAATTTTAAAATTATAATTAAAATCATTTCTAATTACCTGACAGTATGAAAATCTATAAAAAAAATATTTACCCTCACAAAGCATGAAATAATTAAAATAATTATATAGTTATTAGTAGAGACACCAAAAGTTGCTAGAAGATCTATTATTTCATACATAGTATATTAATTTTGTAAATAATATTTTCAAGAACTGTAATTTGAAATATTTTGTTGGTTTTGAATGACAAATACATATATCTATCTATATATATGGGTTTTTTTGTCTTGAAAATGGATAAAATCTTAGAGTGTTACAAATATACGTGTATGTTAAGGTAAAAGGGCAGATGGTGCAAAGTTATATATTTAGAATGATTTTTTTTTATGTAAGTTATTAGAACTTTCCGATTAAGTTTTTCCACTGTCTGTCCTTGCAGGAGACATTAACTGATAGCCGCAATATATCTTAACCCACATAGAGTAAAAAGATTGTGTCTTCCACAGAAAAGTGCAGTGGATTTGTTAGAGGCAAAGGAAGTGTAGTGGACTTCACTTTTAGGACCAAGTGTCGTCCCAATAAAGTTATACCATTATAAAGGAGGCATGCTATCAGGATAAGGATGCCAACCTCTCTCTCTTTTATTTATTTATTTATATATTAATGTTAAAATGGAAAACTTACATACAGTGTGTGAAAGTAACTTCTATTCCTTACGCTAATTCAACACTTGAAAATTGGGAAGAACCAAAACATAAAAACTTCTAATTGGGCAATAAAATGTAAAGAAGGAAGCAAATACACTCAAATTCCATATATTCCATTGCCTTGTAATTAAGGTAAATTATATAAGATTTCTTGCTCTAAATGTAAGTATGAGGTGAAGTTGGTGTTAATTATGTCTGAATGTAGTTGATTGAGAAATGTGGATGATATAAAGAGGAAGTGTCCAAAAATAATTCTAAGTCTTGGAATACTATGTTGATTAGTATTAAGAGATAAGGAAAGAACAAACCTTTAATAAATGCTCTCGACTTTTCAAGATCTTGGCAGCGCCAACAAGCATAGCGACGTGTGCGTCGTGCCCACAAGCATGCATTTTACCGGCAACTTTAGACCTGTGCTCCCACTCCACAGCTTCCTACAACGAATCCCAAGTAGTCATGAGATGGAATTTTGTTTTATGAAAAATAAATTATTATTAATTAGGCACTTCAAACACAGTTTGCCAGATGCTAATCACTATTAAAGATTATTTCTTATTGCTAAGAGGTAAGTGTAAAGTTAAGTGCTTTTTTTACACTATTGGATGCATAAAAAATAAATCAATAGTCAACGGTAGTAAAGTAGGGCAAAAGTAGTGAAAAAAAAAAGATATAAATCTTTATTTGGTACAAAAGCAAAGATGAAACTTCGTGAAAGCAAAATATTACATTACATTATCTTCAAAAACTACTCCTTTATAAGAAAACTTATTAAGAATTAATTTTTTTCTTTTCAACACATGACAAAAAAATATTTTTTTTCTTTTATACAAAATTAATTTTATTTTTCTATTAATTTTATTTAAATATTTAAAATATAACTTTTTTTTTTATTTTCAGACATAAAGTACCAAACATTTAAACATCTAACTTTTTAGTAGTTGTCAGTGACATAGAGTACTAAATATCTGACATAGAGTACTAAATATCTGAACAAATCAGATATATCTAAAGTTTTATTCTTAATATACACAAGATAAAGACAACTCAAAGATTAATATATATCATATAAAGACAAATCAAAGATCTCAACACGTGTACCGTGTCGAAGTAATAAAAGAATAATTATAGATCTTTATCTTAAAAAAATATTTAAACATAAACTTTCATTTCATTATTTTATTATTGAAAATGTTAAATAAATTTACATAAAAAAACATTTTTTTGTTGTGCTTTTAAAATTGTTGCAAAAGTTAAGAAAAATAGCATTAGGTTAGGGATAAATACCATTGTAGGCAACTAAGAAAGGAGAAGGAGTCCAATAAGAGTGTAACTATTTGATTATTTTATTATAATATTATATTAGTAGTTTTGGGGGAATTGATTTTGGTTTTAGGTTTTGAAGAAGAGAACATGGAAAATTGGAGAATAAAAAATAGTGGATGGTGGAAGGAAGAGTAGGGAGGAGGCGGAAACCTGGATGGGAAGTGCGTCCATGTCAGCTCTGATTGCAACAAAAGGAGGACCACCAGTGCCGATCCAGGCTCGAATACCGGTCTTCGCGAGAGGGTACCGATAACTAACTTCCATCAGATCCAACTCCTCTCTCACCAAACGACTTGTCTCGATTTCCTCAAACGCCAACTCAGGATTTGCGTGGATCTTCCGCCGAATCCCTCTCAGCCACTCCACCGTCTCCGACCGCCTCACCACACTCAGCACCGCCTCCGAACACGCCTCGCTCCACACCTCGCACTCAGCCGCCGCCGCTGACGTGCCTCGCCGTGTGCTGTTCTCCGACACCGGCCTCTGGCATCGCCGGTCCGGAAACAGAACGTGGTCGTATGCGGCGGAGGGAGTGGGCTCCGCGACAGAAGTCGCCGCCGAGAGTGCGAGAAGGATTGACAGAAGCAGGCTCCAGTAACCGAATTTCATACTCTGCTTTTGTTTTAGTGGAAACAGAGTTGAGAGAGCGAAGAACAGAGGAGCGGCGTAAAATAGAAGGGGAGAATGGGATGAGAGAGAAGAAATATGAGAATTTAAACACGTGGTGGTAAAGAAAAGTATAAAAAATGAAGGTGACAGAATTTTGTTTATCTTGTATGCTTTTGGTCCTGAGATAGCAGTTGAAGAATTGGAGCACGTGGTTAAGACGGACGGATGAATTTACTTGTACTTAATCCAATGCAATAATACTCTGATTGGAATAATACTTCTGCCGCACCAAGCAACCAGTCAAATATTTTAATCCACTAAATTATTTATAAATATACTCTAACTTCCAACTTTAATACATTAACACAGACATAAGGTTGTCGGAGGGAATCATTAATAAATTGTACTATGGTCATGATGATCGAACAAATTTAAATATTTAAATTAGATTTTAAATATAAGTTCACTTCTTTTATAAAAATAATTTAGATTTTTATAAATCCGAACCTACATATTTGAATTAGATTTTAAATTCAAATTTATATTTTTATTAAAAAAATGTTAAATTGAATTTTAAATCTAAATTCATATTTTAAAAAATTAACATAATATTAATATAATAATATATAAAAAAGGTTTAATATTATATAAATATTAAAAAATATAATAAAATTATAATTTAATAATACCAAAAAATTAAAAATAACATAATACATAATTTTTAACCTTCAAAATACATCTATCTATAATATTTTAATTAAACTTCAACTTGTTTATGAAGAATTTATTTTTATTAAAGCATTTAGGTTCTGCTTGAAAGTGTAACTAACATGTTTGTGTAATTGTTTAGTTGAAGAAAAAAAAAATACTGAGTCAGAATTTAATTTTTGTATAAAACATTTGTTTCTTGAACTGAAAATGGGTATTTGTCCTGTAAAATGTATGTACCGACTCATTTAATTGGTTTGTCACGCATAAGAAGTAACTTGTGAATTTGCGGTTAGTCTGTATAAATTTTTTATTTCAAAATTAAAATTTCATTAATTATAAAAAAAATTTATTCTTATTACTAAAAAATTAAAATTTTATTCGTGTTTAAATTTATTTAATTAAAATAAAAATATAAATTCAATTATAAAGATTGTTATTAGAATTAATTGAAGATTTACTTTGTATATATTTTTTTTCTATATATGTATGTAAATGCATAAAAGTATCTTATCAAAGTTTTGTTACAAAATATCTTAATGAAGATGACTAATTTTTAACTATTTTATTAAAATCTATTATTTATATTATTTATTTTTTTAACAAAATTTAAATATAATACTTTACTTAAAACTAAATTAACTAATTTAGATGATTAAAATAAAACACTAAATTTTTTAATAAAATAAAATAAATGTCATCCCATAATTATAGATGAATAAAGTATGATCCTTTTTCTTAAAAGAAAATAATTACTTTTTTTTACACGGACCAGCTGAACAATTCGTTCACTCCAATAGCAGAACTTGAATCAGACCCGCATAACTCAGCTTTACATTTCCACCTCTAACACGGACATCAAAACAAAACTTTTGATTATTCATTGTAACTATATTTTTGAAATTTTAATTTAAGACCCAACAATTTAAAATGTTAAACATAAATTGTAATAAATAAAAGTATATAAATATTTATTAGATTTTTAAACTCAATACACTTATTAAAGAACATTCAATAAATATAAAACATTACTGAATTTGAATTAAAATTTAGAACATTTTAAAAAGACAAACACCAATAAATATAAAACCAAAGTACGCTTATATTTTAAAAGAATAAAGTTAATTAATAAATAAGTAAACCATTAATTCGTACATTTGCATTACAAGAATAACGTCATTATTCATTTTCTTAACGAGATTTATAGAAATTATTGTACAAGAGTAACACTGGAAAAGAAGTTTGAGCATAATATTTGAGCTTAATTAATAATATATAGTCTTCATCTTTAATATTAATTTAAAAATTAATATTATTCATATTCAATTTAAAAATTTGATTTGCGAATTCTGGTGCTTGGTTACTAATTGGACATAGCTTTTATAGCTTTTTTGGTACAAACTTTTGGTGTTATTTAGTGATAATTGGAGTTGTTTTAGTGAGCAACTGTTTTCAATTTCAATTTGGTTTTGAAGAGAATCTGTTTTAGGATTGAAATTCAGTTTTTTTATTTATTTTTAAAATGTACTAAAAAAATCTGTATAAACAATATCAAATTTTGATATGAAAAATTATAAAATATAGATAAAAATAAAATTATATTTAAATAAATAGATTTTTAATTGATTAGTGAAGTGAAAAGTGTAACAGTTTGTCTATTACTTTACGAATCAAATTAACTTTTTTATTTTATATAGAAATATCTTTTATCACTTTCACATAAATGAAATATCATAAAAAAGAGCGGGAAGAGAATAAAAAAGTTGTATGAGATTGATATTATAAAAAAATAATTTTTATTTTTTATTTTAATATTATATTTTTTATTTTATTTTATGATAATAAATAAAATAATAATATTAATAAAAAAATTAAAAATATAACTAATTATGTTAAAAATATAATGGATTATATCATTATATATATGAGATATATATGAATGCATACATTTTGTCTTAAATCTTGGTATATATGCGAATAATGTTACCTTATCTCAAATTTTGGAAGTATTTTTTTGTTTTTCACAATTTCTATCTTCTTGCACAATAAATTTATGTGTTTTATTCCCTAAAAAAATCTGTAAGTTACTTACTTATAATTTTCTATAATTTAAATTTATAGATAAATAAAATTTTATATACTAATTTTACTTACGGATTATTATGTTTGCATAAAATCGAGTTCCTTACAAATTATTTTGTACTAACAGTAAAATAGTTTTGGCGGCAAAAAAGTAAAAAATAAAAATTATGTATAATTTTGACAGGTTGCAACTAATTTTTTTTCCATATGTAATGGTATTTGAATTTCTAAATAAGTAAATTCATGTGTCACATACTCATTTTACAAACAAGTTATAAAAAATAATTTCTTAAAAAAATAAAATTGATATTAATATGATTATTAAAATTATTAATATTAATAAAATTTAATAATATTAGTAATTTTATTAATAATATTAAAAAAATATAATAAAAATAATGAATTAGTGTCAGTAAGGAATTATCCTAATGAATAATAAAATATTATCGAAAGAAAACAATATAGAAAGAATATAATTATCTTTATTTTTTATTTATTGTAAAAACGTTGACGCCTTTATGTGACGATAAAAAAAAAAAGAAAAAGATATGTACAAATAATTTTTTTAACATAATACCGAAGAGAATAAGTTTCCAAATATACTAAAATAAAGAATGAAATTATTTATTATAAATAATATCAAACCATTACATGAATTATAAGAACACATAAATGTATTAATAAAAATTTATACAACAAAATCATAAAAATAATCCAAACTCAATTATTTTTTATATTCCAATTGAACTTCATATAATTTATGTGATATATATATATATATATATATATATATATATATATAATTCAACGTTAAACAAGAAGGCAAAAAATATACCAATAACATCATATTAAAAACTACTAATATTTATTTCCTTCACAACAATGAAAAATATATATGCATAAAAATGAGAATAAAAAAAAATCTTAAATTTTGTTTAAATATTTTTTTGTAAGTATAGTGTGATTTAGACAAAAGGTAACATACAATAAAATATTGAAAGAAGAATGTTTATCTAGTATTTTTATATTGGTCGTCTAATTCTTAGTTAACCAGACAAGTTTCACTACAAGTCACCCCGATCAAATATTTTTTTCACAAGTTACTCCTAGTTTAATCAAGTAAGTAATAATTAATGTTAGAAATAAACTGAAGTGGATGAGACTTAAAGTCAAATTTCTTGAATGATCAAAGAAGTTTTAATCATTACAACAAATAAGTTTTATTGTCATCTTATGATTATTACTATACTTATTAGTATGATTATCAATATTAATATTATTCATAATATAATCATTATTAATATCATTAATATTATTAATTATGAATATTATTATCTTAATATTATTAATTTTACAACTTTAATAGTATGCATACCTATCAGCTTTAGTGTGTAGATAATATCCACCAATTTCAATTTGTAGGTAATGCTCACTAACTCTAATTTGTAGGTAATACCAAAAATTTCAGTGTGTAGATATTATCTACCAACTGGGGTCCGTAGGCAATATGCATCAACTTGAGTCTGTAGGTAATACGCACCATTTTGAGTCCATAAGTAATTTTTCACATTTTGAGTTCTATTGGTCCAGCCTACTATGAGGATCCCGTATCCAGCAACCCAATCTAAAGGAAAAAAAGGCCTTTTATAGGTTGGAGCTATGAAGTTGACCCTCATATTATGAAAAGGCCTTTCATCCACGGGCTTACTTAGTGCTTGTGCGGTTCGTTTTGAGCTTGACCTAAACAACAGCTAACGAGCCCCTAAACATTCGCTTGTGTTAGCTCTTTGAAGGTAAAGTCAAGTGTGTTAGCTCTTTGAAGTGAAGACGCACATCCTCTTGCTGGGAGAGGGGCTAATGCCACCCCTTAATGAATAAAGAAACAAGAAAAGGGTATTGCTTACTTGTTAGAGTCAAGGGAAAGGGCTTTTGAAGTTGGTGCGCGTTAGCGCACTTCCGTGTTCCCTTTACTACTAGGGGGTCCCGTGGTTCCTATACCGACGTGTTTCCCAGTCCTTTTCTTTTAGTGCTTCGACCCGAAGCGATAGCTTCTAGCTAGTTCAGTGGACAAGATTGTTGCGCTCCAACTCATTCAAGAATGGGACGACAATGGTCTGTCGACAAGTTTTGATCTTGGACGCAGTACATTAGAATCCTGAAGCACCGCCATGAACGCTACCGCGCGTTCACCTGTTGTGCGATAAGGCACCACCCTGTTGTGCCAGCAGCCAACTCCGACGTATCGGCTTAGTTATCCTCATAAAGCCACTGACTTACTTCATGTCTAGCTTGCCAATTGGTAGACAATTTCTTTTCCCCCAGATCAATGAATACAAGAGAAGTCAGTGGATTCTTCCGAAGAACCAGAAGTGAAACGCTATGCCGGGGCAGGGGGACGAGGAAAGGAATGACTCCGAAGAAAGAAATGGAGGTTCCTAATTCTTCTCCACGCCCAACGAGATGCGCCAACCTCGGGATGCTTTACTCCTAACCCCACAAGATTCTGAGACAGAGCTTAACCAAAGTCTCGGTTAAGAACGGCGAGATGATCTACGTTTCACACGACGCACGATTCTATGGATAGTTTCATTCGACATCGTGATGGAGGACATAACTTACGATCATCGGCTTTGATCATGCCACTATGGATTTTATTAGGACATTGCCAAATTATCTACATACTTTGTCGCATTTCTTCAATACGGATACACTAACGATCATAACGATCTCTTCTGGTACCTGCTGGTACGTCAGGATCTGATTGGTCATGAACATCGTAAGGTGCTGCTCTTCGCAAATCCTAACATCCTCTTGATATGATTCCAATGGCCTCCATGTCCTCTTGAGCTTGATCTCCATCACCTCTGGTTGGAATGGGTAGGCCCACCACTTCACTTTCACTTAGGCTTGGGCCAAATTTGTGGGAGGACCCTGTCGGACTCCACCCCCCCTCCCCCAAAAAAAAAACACAAACTGTACGGGCGTGGGACGTTTGCGGAGTTCGTGCCTTCCGTACCACCACAGGACTGGTCGTTCTTGGGCAGATCCTGCTCCTCAACATAAGGGATATGGGGAAGGTGGTCAGGCCTAGCATATCAAAAGAAAAGGGTTGTAAAAAGAGAACTTGACTACTTATTTCATTTGACGTTCCGCCCAATTTGACTGACTTTTTGATAACAAGAAGGCGGCGAACTTATTTGCTTTGATCAAGGAAAAACTCCAGTCAGCCACCAACTCGATGCAGGTCACGTGACCTACAGCTCGACCTTCGTTTTCTTTTTGAGACTTCCTCTACCCACATCTTTTTATGCTCGCAACACTTCCATATGAAAAAAAGATAAACTTACCATGTTCCATCAATAGCACCTAACCTATGCCGATTTTGGCAGACTGTGCTCCACCCCGATGAACTCGTGCTTTTTTTACGTGCCTAGAGGCCAGAGGCGAATCCATTCACGATCTGTAGGACCAACACCATTCGAAGGTGGGTGGCTCGCCCTGCCTAGAATAGTCATGTTTGACTGGGCTTACACACATTCGCTCACTTATGTTCTCCCCCCTCAGCTCACCCTAGCCCCCCCGGGCCTTTTGCTCTTCTAACGTAAGCTCCAAGGCTTCACACCAAGTCTTCGCTGACATAATATGCATGCTTAAGT
>Ga0123342_1004182_pt1 | contig 22350 bp, 10 predicted proteins | sample Turbeawhitnodule_FD_89960 | JGI IMG/M metagenome (GOLD analysis project Ga0123342, IMG submission 89960) | Root nodule microbial communities of legume samples collected from Mexico - Turtle bean Mexico white nodule | ecosystem: Host-associated > Plants > Roots > Nodule | place: Mexico: Nepantla... | reverse complement strand
TGCGTAGGATAGTTTGAATGGACTGGGGTAATTGGTAAAGTGGGGAGGATGGTGTTTGTAAGCTAGTTTCCAGGGAAATGGGAATCATGGAATGTGTGTCAATTGATAATAAATGAAGTGAAGCAATGGTGTGGTCGGAAATGCTGTGGCAAAGTTGATGGTACGTATCTTGTGTTGGGGTTGGTGGGTTTGTTGCTGTGAGGGTGATTTGTTTATTGAGGTGGGTGAAGGCCATGCTGGGGATTGCAAAATCTGCTTGAATGGGGCCCAAAGTGCGCAACCATTCAATTCCTAGAACTACATCAACACCCTCTATAGGTAAAAGATAGAAGGGAATCGTGAAAACTGAGTTTTGGAGAGATATATGTACCTCTGGACAAATTCCTTGACATGTTATGAAGGCACCGTTTCCCACCATAACTCGAAAAGGTGGGCTGGGCTGAATGGGTAGGTGTAAATGTTTGGCAATGTGAGGTTGAAGGATGTTGTGGGAGCTGCCAAAGTCTATGAGAACAGTAACTGGTAAATTGTGGATGAGACCTTGGACCTTTAGAGTTTGAGGGGAAAAATTTCCTGTGAGAGGATGGGGAGATAGGTGGAAATGAACCATATCTTCTGTCTGGTCAAGATCTGGAGGGGTGTGTAGAATTTCAGGGACTGGTTCTGTGTCATCTAAGAGGAGGAGAAAACGTGATGTGGAGCATTTATGACCTGGTAGAAATTTCTCATCACAGTTATAACATAGGCCAAGAGCTCTGCGTTCTTGCATTTGGGTGGGACTGAGGCGTTTAATTGGAAGGGTATGGGGTGTGGGTTGATGCTTTGAGATCGGTTAATGTTGGTGTTGATGGGATTCAAAACAGTGGTGTATGTAGGGGGTCGGGTTGGTTTAGGTTTGGAATCTTTAATTTTGTCTTCAATAAGCTTAGCTAGGCCAATAGCTTGTGGGATGGAATAAGGGTTCAGGATTGCAAGTTCTCTCCGGATCTCAAGGTTGAGACCTGATATGAAGCAGTTAAGGATGTTTTCTGAACTTAAGCCATGGACACAATTGCATAATTTTTCAAATCTGGTTTGGTAGTCCGTGACTGTGGTTTGTTGGTGGAGTTTGAAAAGTTCAGCTTGATGGTTTGTGTATGAGGAAGACCCAAAACGTAATTCTAAGGAACGTGTGAAGGATGACCAATCAGTAATAAGATGATTTTGGTGCATCCATTTAAACCAGCTAAGGACTTCCCCTCTCATATGAAAAGGAACCATGGATAATCTATTTTATGGGGAAATGTGATAAAAGTTGAAGTATTGTTCCGCTTGGAACAGCCAGTCCAGGGGGTCAGATCCTTCAAAAAAAGTAAGTTGGAGTTTGGGTGGTCTGATTGGTGGAAGAGGTGGGGGCACGGTGGTGGTGTGTTCATGTGAACTAATAAATGGTGATGATTGAGGAATAGGAATAGTGGAAACCTAGTCCTGCAACACCGTAATGGAAGAATGAAGGAAATCATTCCTTGCCTCAAGGTTGGACTGACGAGCTTCTTAGCCTCCATTTGAGACTGGATGGAAGTGAGGCAGTCCTTGATGGCCTGAAGAATGTCTTCCAATTCTTTGGGTATAAGTTTGGGAGGCATGGAGAAAGTCGATGAAAGCACCAATGTTAGGGTATGCCGCAATATCTACCTTGCTAACAAATACTCAGGGAATTAATATTAGGGTAAAATTGTTCTCTCCTTTATTTCCGAAAACAACATCACTTATATAGTGATGTTTAGGGTTACAAAATTTAGGCTTTTATATGAGCCCCTTAACATTTACTATTAGCACTACCCTAATTCCTTATGAAGTCCCTCATCCAAAAGGGTTGTTTGGTTTGTCTATTGGGCCTCCTTGAGATATTGGACTCTTCTCTATCATCATAACACTGACGTCGTGCGAAACGAAAATTTGTTCCGAACCCTTCAACTAGAGAGAAATCACCTCCTTAAACCTCGATTGGGGGTTTGTTCATAATTAACCGAGTTGTTAAAAAAATACTTAAAGTTGCATACAAAATTAAATTGTTTAAAATAAAAATCACATTATTGTTTTATTAATTTTAATTTTAAAAATTACTCTTAGATAAAAAATAATATTAGATTAAATTAAAGTATAAAATATAATATTAAAAAATATGCTTCAAACTGTTTTAAAATTTGGTTTAACTTTACAATAGTTAAAATAATTAGATTTAATAACTGCACTTTTTACTAACGTCAATGGATAACAGTACTAACAACGCGTGGATCTGTTAGGAATGAAATTAAGTGTTTATTTTACTGCGTCACATTTTCTCAAATTCACTAGGTGAAACACTAGTTCCACTTACATAATAAATGTACCGGTAGTAATATGTTGACATAAAAAAATATACACTTAACAAATAGATAAATTAATATTTTAATTATATTTAATTTACTTTTTAATTTAAAATATTATTATATTATTATATTATTATAATATAGTTTGTGAATTATATGTATTTTGCTTTTTAATGTCAATAAAATATTTTTCTAAATGTACAACGGGCCGAGATGTACTATTCAGAACATTTTAGATATGTAGCTCCTTCAATTTTCATAGATCTTGTACTTCGTATAAGATTAATACATTAATTATCAATATTTATGTTAATATAAATGTATTAGCATAAAAATATAAGCTATCTTTATAAAAATGAACAATATTATGTTAAAATACATATTCAATAATATTTATTATCTTTAATTATAAAATATTTAAAATTAACTTGAGTATGAGGTAACCTTCTTCAAGAACCTACAGATAGCTAAATACAGAGAACTGTTAGAAGCACACATAAAAAAAATCTGAAGTGTATGCACAACGAAAGAGATATGATCTACTAAATCCATAAAAAGTTACAGGACAATAAAGTTTTATTCCCTTCACATATAAAAAAATATTATTTTATTAAAAAAATTATTAAGTGATTGTTTTTTACTTTTAGAGAGTATGAAAGAAACTTCATTCAAAATTATAAATTTTTTATTAATGTAATGTCTATTTGACTCATCAGATTAAGATATTTTTTTTTTAATCAGACACCATTCTTTTTAACTTTTAAAATTGTTGGGGGAATTCCGGAAGATGCAATTTTACAAGTGAGATAAATTCAACTTATATTATAAGAATAAGTTACTTAAATAAAAGGGTACTGTTATATTGATACCACATAGTAATAAACACACTGTAATTAACACTTACTTTGACACCACACAGTAATAAATTGACAAGCCAATAAATTAATATTTTAATTATATTTAATTTAAACATTATTATATTATTATTATAATGGATTTCAATTATATGTGTTTTACGTTTTTGGGTGTAAAAAAAAATATTTTCCTAAATAAAATTGATATTAATAACTTTTAGTTAACAACTTCAATAGGTATTAATAAACTGAGTGGTTGAGGTTATAAATAATGGGTTGTGTTGTCCCCAGATAAACTAAAAACACTGGAGAATGCAGTCAAGTAAGCCATGCATATCAGACAACTTAAGCTGGCATAGTTGATAAATCAGATACAATTCACATGGCAGGATAAATATTTTATATATGTCTCTCTTGACTCAAAGTTTAACATGAAGCAACAGACCCAACTACTTCTTTTGTACTTTGATTTATTATTGCCCCAAGTACTGCTTAATCATTAATTTAAGCAATTCAAAAAATTATCCTACTCAGCACTGCATATATACACACGCACAGGCACACTAGCATAATTTATACTTACTGCAAATGACTGAGAAACTCAATTCACACTCACCATAGCTAGCAGTTTAGCACTGCATAATCTAATACTGTTTTTTGATTCTAGCTACATGCATAATCATGCCCACATAGTTTATATAATTTAATAGGGTCGCTCTCCAACATAATTGCCCACGGGATCATAATTACAAGTCATGAACACATCTCCATCATCGCATACAACCCGTGCACATCCAATTCTTCTGGTGCTCTTCCACACTATCTGAGTGTAATGGCCACACATCTGACCCGGTACACAGGAATTAGTGGCATAGGTGTAGTACTTCTCTTCATCAGCCCACACTCTAACACCATCAGATGGTGTCCACTCTGAGCCACTACCCCAAAAAATGTTCTCTCCAAGCTTGAAATCATTTTCTGGGAAAGAATGTTCGAGTTTACAATCTGCTTTCCTTTGACTAGCCCACCACCTCGCGTACTGCTCCAGCTGGAAGTCCCACATCAGCGGAAGCTCCCACTTGGTTGCTCTCACCAAGTTGTGCCTGAACAAGAACTCTAGTGACTCCGCCATGCAACCCCAGCATAGTTGCTTTGACACCCTGTATATGGTTTCATTATCAGGCCTTTTCTGTTGGGTCAATTGAGGAATTGAAGAGTTAGATTGGGGACTGACTGGGAGAGTGTTAGAATTGCTGGTGAAGGTGACAAGAATTAGGAGCAAGAAGAGGACCAAACGGCCTTTCATTTTGTCACTTGGGTTGGTGTGTGGCACAAATTTTTAGCTATGTACCTTAATTTATAAAGTGAACATGGTTTAAGAATGTTGTTGGAATTTAGCTAGTGTTGAGGGAATTAGATCACTTGCGATTTAGGTGCCGTGAGGAATAATCCCCAATTGTTAAAGTGTGTGCTTAATATTTTAATATTAACTAGAGCTTCTAAATGTACTATAGATTCCGGAGATATCGAGCGTGAGCTAAACGCATGTGAAGTGTGGGAGTGAGAAAAATGTACATGGCAATTATGCTCTGTGATCGATGATTGTAGTTACCCCGTGAGCCAGGTCTCTGTTGTGCCCGTGAGTTCTCTTGTCCTTATTATGAGACCTCAGTGCCCACCATAGTATGTTCTAGAATTAACTACGACACGTGTCACAACTCAAGTCCCAAAGCACTTCCACATGTCTAATGTAAGAAGCTAGTATTGCACAGACTTCTCCAAGACTTTTGTCACGAGAGGTCCTAAATCAGTTGTCTGTAAAAAAAACTATTTTTATATAAAAGAAATCTTCATTACTATTGATTTTCATATAGTTTACTCTCACTACTGAAAAATTAATTTATCTTGCATATTTTAGAAAGAACTCAAATTAAAATTGAGATTTCACTTAGTTTTGTGGAATTGAGTTAAATTTAAAGTCCACCTCTTAATATACTATCAGAATATGAACCTTTTAATGGTAATGTACAAATTATTTGAAATAACAAACATAAAATTTGTTTTTAAGCCTTGACTCAATATTATAAGTTAGTGATAGATAACATCTTTAAATGGTTGAGGATTAAAATTATAAAGATGTAATTCCTTATACAAACATTATTGATTTTGTGTTGTATGTAATAATTTGCATTCATCTTGACATAGTATATGTGGCGAATATTATTAGTAAGTTTATGTTAAATCTTGAATGAGTTTATTTTGGAAAACTATTTAAGTCAATTCTAAGGTATTTGAAGGAATTATTTAAAAGGATTTTAATTTATGGTGTAGTTATAAGGAAGATAATAGACACTCCAAATAAAAAGGTTTATAGACGTCAAGTACGTTGGATGTTTTGGCACCAGATAGTCTCTCACAGAACATGTATATATTGTGTTACATTGTTATGACTTAGAAAGTCTCTCACTAGTAAGTCACTTCTGAAGAAAGTAGTGACTTTGTCAACTACTGAAGTTGTTTTTTTTTTTTAACAATAAAGAATGAAGTTGACTACTTTGTTATGATGAAAGCATTGTGACTAAGAGGAATAATTGATGAGTTAAAAGTGTAGAATCAGATTTTCACTATCTGCTATGATAACAATTTCATACATTTGCCAAAAAAACCTAATCTACCATGAAATGACCAAGCATATTGACATCAAGTTATACTTTGTAAGAAAAGTTTCTTAAGGTTATGAAGGTTTCAATAAATCATGATTCCTTTACAAAAGTTCAACCCAATAACAAGTTCTCTCATTCTTTAGATTTGGTTCATTTGATTGAAGATTAAGCCTATGATGGGCTTATAATAAAATTCACAATGAGTTTTGCTCAAAAGAATTATTTTTGAATCAAAATCTAGATCTGCTGATATTGGCTAAGTTAATTAGTTTGTTTGAGGTGTTTGTAGTCATCTTGGTAAGCATCAGATTCACCTTGGTCATGCAAATAAATTTTTTTATCATTTAGTAGTCCATCTATGTTTTAACTTAATTAGTTGGTTTGAGAAGTGTGGACCACATGTCACATTTAGTTGGAGTGATGTGTAGTGTGATTTAAAACTTTAGTTATAATGAAATATTATATATGTGTGTAATGTTGATTGAGTAAACATATTTATTGTGGGTGTGGAAAAGAGTAATTATTAGAGTTTAATATCTGAAGTCTTGTTTGTAATTTGAGAAAAAAACTTATTCATAGTGATTTGTTTGTAGACTTGTAAACATAAATTAAAGTTCTTTAATACTCAAATTGAAACAGTTATTGTGTGTTATGTTCTTTTCTTTTTGTATTTCTTATTCTTGTTTGTTTTTTTTTTCTTGCGTGTGATGTTCTTGAAAAACATTAATTTAGTGAACTTGTGTTAAATTCAATGTTATAAAAAATTGACTATTGTTGTGTCATGGTAGAAATTGGTGATAGAGTTGTAGTTTGTCACTACAACATGGTGATGGCAATGTGAGTTTTCCATAATGACTCATTATTACTACTTTGGGTGTCATGGAATGATTTTGCGGAATAGATATGACAGAAGTTGCTTAGTGAAACACGACACTTCACTATGAAACGAAGGAGGAGAAGCCTCATGTTCGTGTGACCCGACCAACCTGAGGCAATTAAACCGTAATCTTTTATTTTATTTTTTTTAAAAAGGAGTTGGGTCATTCAACTTGACCCAAGCCAAACGTTAAAAAGGAGTTGGTCACATTGAATGTACTCACCTAGCAACCTCTTTCATTATTATACAACCTCATTGTCATTGTCGTTCTTAACACTATTGTCGTGGATTATTTTATTTAGTGCCACACCCTTCCTATTTTTTTTATTCATTCCAATTTTTTTATGAAAAAAAAAAATCTTATTTTTCAACAATAACAATGGCCACTGAATAGGACAGTTATAAAACGTCAAAAAAAATGACCGAAGTTGAAAATATTGTTATTTGATGGATGAATCAAACTTAAACAAACTGTTTGTAATTATTATGAAAAAATTATGAAAAGAGAAATTACTAGAGCAAAAGAACATATAATGACAAATAATGGAAATGTAAGACAAAGAGGTTTCAAGATATGATTAATGTTGCATAAATGTAGACATGGGTATGATGTGGATTCTAGACAGTCTACTTCTAGTTATAGGATTACCTTTGTAGCAGCAACAATGTCATGGAAATCCATATTATAAAAATTTGTTTGTTTTTTTTTTCTAGAAAAAAAAAATGTATTGTTGTCATACAAGTTGTTATAGAGAGCTCTATCACAAAGAAAAAATATGTTTTATATTGTGATAGTCAAATACAATTAATCTCAAAGTACAATTAATCTCAACAAGAACTCAATCTTTCATTCAAGATCAAAATATATTGAGGTTGAATATCTAATGATGCATTGAAGATAAAACAATTATGATTAAGTAAATTCATATAGATGAGAATGACTTAAATATAACACAAAGAATTTAAGTATGAGAAAACTTTTATTTTAGTTCACGTCAACTTGATTAAAAAAAATATAACTATTTTTCTTTATGTGTTACTACTCCATTATGCAACTTAATGAATACATCCTTTATGCAACTTAATGAATACATTCTTTTGCTTGTCATTAGAAGATAGAGAATATGTTTTATACCAATTATTCCATACATTTAGTTGTCTCTATTATATAGCTAAATATTCATTGACATTTTCTTGTGCTGTTATTCACATTATTGTGAAGAGAAAATCTTTTATTAAAGAATTAATGGTGTACCATTAATTATTATTTTAATTATTAATTCCTAACTTTTGCTTACATAATTTCATTTATTTCTTGACTTTCATTAGTCTCTTTGGTCTCTAATGTTAGTGACTAAACAAATGGGCCAGCAGAGATACAAAATGCAGAGGAATAGGATAATGAGTTTGTTTTATATATTACTCTTTTTTTTGGGTCTATGAGACTTTATATTAAAGTAATGATTTTCTATAATTCAAAGAATTTGGGTTGAAATATTTGATTGTGATAGGTGTATCACTACAATAAAATCATTAGATAAAAAATAATTTTAGAGATAAAAAATAATTATTTGTTATATTGACTAAATTATATACTATTTTATAGACTAAAAAATTATTGGTTTTTAAATTAGTTTTTATTATTGATAAATAATTTATAATGTGGTATCTAATTAGCTATCAAAGTTTTTGCTATCAAATTTAGAATCTAAATAATTGGTAGTTAAACATACCTAGAAACTATTTATCACTATAATAAAAACTAATTTAAAAACTAGTAATTGTTTTAATCTCTAAAATAGTATCTAATTTAATCAATATAATAACTAATTAATTTTAATCTTTAAAATTGATTTTTATTTAATGATTTTCTAGGAGTGTATATGCAAATTTTACTGAGAATGATAAGTCATCTAAAATATTATTATTTTATTATAATATATTTAAAAAATAGAATTATTATTTGTACTGTTTAAAAAATTTATTCAAATTTTATTCTCTTCCAGGCCTCCCTCAAAACTGTGGGTTTACTACATTGATCATACTTATGGAAGAGCATTTTGTAAAACCAAACTAGACTTCATAATAACAAAGCATTTGCATATAAAATTCAACACTTGCGAACAAAATATTAGTCATAGTGATATAATAAGCACATGATTGAGTCAGTATATGGCTAACCTTATTTTTCTGAATAATGTGAACCTTTTAAAAAATTCCCTAATTGCAATTCTCCGTAACTAGAAAAAAAAAAAAAGAACAAGAGATTCAAATTTGTAATTGGAATCACATAAATTGGCTGAGGCTTCTGAACTAAAACTGCTTCATGTTTTGAACTAAAACTGCTGCATGTTTATACTCACATTAGTTGGGTGATACAAACCTTATAGACAATAAATGATAAAATAGAACAACGAAATCTTTGTCTACTTTTTTTTTGTCAAACTTAATTGGCAAGTGTATTGCTCACAACGTTTTAACTCTTTGAATTAATTATAGCCAGTGAATTCACATTCATTATTAGTTCTTACAGAACGTGCTGAGGAAATGTCAATATGCATTTCTCATTATTTTACGATTAAGATGAATGAGAAAGAACAAAAGAAAAGAAAACCGAAATAGAAGAAAATTGCTTCCAACAAGAAGATAGATGAAAAGGAGCAAAGAAGAGATACTTATTGCAAGAAATGGCTTCCATCAATAAAGAAACACTTTGTTTCATCCTTCTTGTCAAACTTCCATGAACTTCATCAAAACAAGAGACATGGATTCACTCCACCTTCAAGAAGATCTGTAGCCACGAAAAAGTTTGCTATATTCACTTTTTGGCTCTGCATAGCTGAAAATGATAATTGAAAATGGCCAATAAGTATATGGTGGCAGTGGATAGTATCATCACCATTGACTTATAAGCTATAACTACCATCCAGCGTCGTGTTTTTTTCTGTCAGCGGCACATTGATCTACAGAATGTTGGCTTTGTGATGGCACATCGGGTTTTTGCTTCAGCAGATTTGATAAACTTTCACAAAACTGATAATCAAAATTAAAATCAGTAACTAAATTAATGAGCTTGCATATTCAGCCAAGAATATTTTTTTTTCTTACTTTGTTTTACATTCTTAGATCTCCAGTAGATTTTGATATTTCTACAACACAATGAGCTGGAGCAACTTCAATCACCTGATCATTTTCACAAATATACGTCAACAATTGAGCTTTCTTTTTGAAAAAAAAAAATAGCTACTAATTATTTTAAATTCTAAATTACTCTTTAATTATAAATTAATAATTAATTTAAATTATAAAATAATTAATAATTAAAAACTAATAAATAAGGTTAAATATCAATTTAAAAACTATTTTATAAGTTTTTTTTATTAATAATATAATTTTTTTTATATATCAATAATTTTTTTATAAAATAATATTTAATTTAGTCATTAAAAAAATTAATTATTTTTTAAAAATTTATTGTTATTTAATAATTTTTTTAGTGTAAATATATCTTGATATTTAACAAACACATGTTAGTTTTATATTTATTTATATATTTTTGTAATAAAATATAGCAATATTTTGGTTTAATATTAAACTATTAAATAATACACAATTTGTAATAAGTATTTATTATAAATAATGCTCTTAATATATATATATATATATATATATATATATATACTAAATAAAAATTAATATTAAAGACAAAATAAATAATTATTGTATTAATTAAATTATATATTATTTTATAGATTTAAAATATTAATAACTAATAGTTTATATTATTAATAAATACTTTTTAAATTAATATAATAATTAAAAAACTATTTATAAAATAGTTTAGATATTAATATTTTTTTAATGTCTAAATATATCTAATTTATTATATATAATAAATAATTATTTTATGTCTTTAAAATTAATTTTTATTTAATGATTTTTTTAGTAATATATATATATATATATAAATTTAAAAATTTTATAAATTTAAAACTATAATTGGTAAACATCTACAATATTTTGTCTTAAAAAATATACATATTTCAATTTAAAATTCAATTTATTTATTTATATTTGGGATTATAAAATTTTATTTTCTTAAAATATAGATTTGGATTTAATTGTAATCCATTTATATAAATTTAGCCTGAATTAATTTCAATCCGTCGGGCACCCTTACTCAAACTGAATGGCTTCTTTTGAAATGACTCACCCAAAAATTGAGATGCATAAATTAATTTAATTTATACAAGTTTAATTTTTTTTATGCTCCTATTCCCATAGAAGCCATAAAATAAATAAATTACCTTGGCTGATAAGTATGATTTGGAACACTTGGTAATGGTCATTATCTGTTTCGGTTGCATTTTGATCTGCCATCAAGAGTGAAAATTCATTTTGTTAGGTAACATTTCCAAGAGAAAGGAACATATTTACAAGCACTCATTTCAGAATCAAAGTACCGAAGTTCATGCACTCATTTAAGAATCAGAGTATTGTTTATACCTTGAAGTTGCTAATTTTCTCTACTGACAGTCTTACATTTGTTGCAGCAGTTTCTATTTTTTCTATCGTTTCATTGATAGTGTGTTTGGATCCCAGTCTTCTTGTCTGCTCTTTTTCATCCTAAACCAGAAACTCTCAACATTAGCATTTAATGATTAAATAACATTTACAAACAAGTTGAATCCTCTTCCAGTTACCTGTTCTTCAAAAAGACCAGATAGATCAAGGTCCCGAGACATGGCTATTAGTTGAAAAGCATTAATGAAACTTGAGGACTTAGATACCGTTGTCTCTCTGACATTTTCCTGAAGCACAGATTATTACACAATTTGGTGCGTCACTCCAAGTGAGTTTTTCTACAACTATTTCTAACTTGCTAGTTTGCCAACAAATTACCTCAATTGAATTGAAAGCAACATCAACACCCTCCAAGTTAATGTTCTGATCAAATTCAGATGCAAAAACAGGCTTGTAATCTGTTTGAAACCACGGATCTTCAATAATATCTGATATAGTTATCCGCTGAATGAGAGATATAGAGCAAGGGTAAGAAACCATTATCTATTAATTACAATTTTAAGAACAATGTTGTGGTAGTTTCTGAATTTTTACCTTTGCAGCTCGTGGTTCAAGTATTTTGGCTATTAGTTTCCTTTGACTCCGAGTAAACCATGGGGGACATTTATATTCTGACTTCCATATCTTTTCGCACAGGAAAGTTATCAGAAAATGTGAAATGTTTGTAACCGACACAAGGTGTTCTCTTTTTTATTATTTTGACTCTTTACTATACCTTTGCATATAAGTTCATCAAGTTCTGGTCGTTAAATGGTAAATAGCCTGCAAGTAATTCAAAAAGGATCACCCCACATGACCAAACATCAGCAGCTGCTCCATTATACCCCTTGCTCAGTAGAAGCTGCACATGTAGGAGTTGTACAATCAATATACACGGGCCAATCCGTTTCTTCTGATGTTCCATGGAAAGAAGAAACCTATTTGCTTAAACCTTACCTCAGGTGCTACATAACATGGGGATCCACACCGCGTGGTCAAGACATCATTACACTGATGATAATGTATCAAAAATTGGACTCAGTAATACTTATGATGAAACTAAGGATAAGATTCGAAGGAACAATTAATGCTACCTTTTGTAGTGCACTTAATCCAAAATCAGACACTTTGAGATTTCCCTTGCTGTCAAGAAGCAGGTTTTCTGGCTACAATAGCATGCCAAGATTCATTGACGTTTCAACACTCCATTGCAGAGAAACAAAGCAGGTTGATCTCAACATACCTTGAGATCTCGATGATACACCCCTTTGTTATGGCAGTAGTCCAGGGCATCAATGAGTTGCTGGAATAGTTTTCTTGCCTCACGTTCATTCAGCTTCTCTCCATAGGACTGCACATCAATTTATCACAGTTTTCAATTGAAGAAAAAATAAAAAAGTATACACAGTATTAATGCTTCAATTTGGAGGAAATGTGATTCTCACCAACTTGTCTAGTAGTTGTCCTCCTGATACATATTCCATCACGATGTATATCTTCGTTTTTGTGGCAACAACCTGTTTCAAGAAGTTCATTTGAAATAAAGTATTGACAAGGAGATTAATTTTGTATCTTTAAACTTCACTAAAATTCTAACGGCACTAAAATATGCATAATGTATATACCTCGTGAATTCTAACTATATTGGGATGATGCAGAAGTTTCATTGTTCTGATCTCTCTTTTAACCTGAAACATGTCATATATCCTTGATTAAGAAAGTTAAATAAACTGTTACTTGCTAAAGAAAAGTACTAGGGTGAGGTTTGCCTGATTCTTAAGATTGTTTTCTAGGATCATATGCTTATCAATGACCTTGACCGCAACCTTCTGACCATTACTGCCATTGACAGCTAGCTTAACCTTAGAGAAACTACCTTCTCCAATTGTCCTTCCAAGCTGATACTTCCCAATTTTGTTCTCAAACCCCATTGCTCTCCTAGTTTATGACACTGCTTCTTTTTAAGTTGCCTCCCTATGATGTCTATAGCAAATTGTATGCTATATCATTTTGCTTTTACTCTTCAGTCTGAATCCAATTTATTGAGATAAGAATATCTTAAACTCCATTATTTTGGGCCATTAATTGATCCTTGTCGAACCACAAAATGGAGAACTATGAGTTTTATTGGACAAGTTAATAACATATATTGTGGTTTCTGAGAGGTGTGTGTAGTTGCATAGAAAGTTAGAAAGGAAGGTAGAAGTGTGCAGGGGTAGGTTGGCTAGTTGTTTAGAGTAACTAACATGATTTGAATGGTAGTTTGATACTGAATCTCTAAAATCGTGAGTGTCCCTCTCTACACAATAAATTTGGTAGTAAGCTAAGAATTAAGAACCATACACTTCGTGACGTCCCAATATTGAATTACTATTCGTTTCGTTTCGTGGTCTACAATCAGTATAACGTCCTCTCAGTGATTGGAAAATCGTCACCAAATTATTAATTTATGAAATGCCGGTTTCTTTCATGTTAGTTACTCATTTAATTATTTTGTTACCAATTAATTACTTCTTTTTAGTTTTTAATTATAAATATACAGAAAATTTTTACTTCGTATTCCTTCTTCTTTTAAAATACTCGTCCCTGTTATTATGATTTTAATAAAGTTTACCCACAGTTTTTTTAGTTTTTAAATCATCATTAGTCTATTTTTGTATTTTAATAAATGCCATTATTTTTTTTATATTTTAATAAATTGATATTCTCATATTTATTTTATTTAAATATATCAGTGACTAAAAATTAAATAAAAATTAAAAATTAAAGTTTTTAACTATAAAAAGCAAAATAAATTATTTATTTAATTATTATATATTGAAAATATGTAAGTTGCATTTTCTAGAAAACATTATTTCAATATAAAATAAATAAATTGCTTCAAAATATACTTTTAAATTTGTTAACCTGTTATTATACTTAGATATGGTTTTAATACAAATATAAATACAAATAAACTAAGAAAGGTGATTTTTAATTCATTAATAGCACATGGAAATTTAATATTTATTTTAAAATTAACATGATGACATATTTTTTTATCTTGTAAAGATTTTCCAGTCTATTTACACGAGGAATTTTTACACAAGATATAAGATCAAATTTTCCAGTACATTACATAAGATATGAATGATATGTTAAGAAGAAATTAATAAATATGATAAAAATATCTCCATCATAAAATCAATCAACTTTTTGATAAAATAAACATAATTAATTTTACATTTTAAAACTATAATTATTTTTAATTATCACAACATTTTATTTAAATTTTAGTGAATATGTTGTTTTAAATAAACTAAGACAAGTGATGTCATTTGATTAAAAAATGTAAAAAAAAAGTAGAATTTTATTTATTAAAAATGTAAGGAAGAACATAAAACATGTAAATATAGATGGTGTGAATGATATTTATCATTATATATGTAAATAGATTAATTTTAAGTCTAACTTAATCTTTTTTAGGATAAACTCTAATACCATATTAAGAATTAGACTCTAAACTTATAAGATGAGGTTTGCATCCATTTATATACTATAAAATTTTTTAATTTCTAATCGATGTGGGATCTTAAACAATATATATATATATATATATATATATATATATATATAAAGAATATTTAAGTGAATGAATGAGATTAAGTGAGTATTCCTGAAGAATAAAGTTATATTTTTATAGGTTTTTGGACCTTCAATAAGATTGTTACCAAATATTGGGTTGATTAGTCGGTTGTAATCAAATCAGTTTCAAGAGAATCCAAGTCATTTGGATTTGTAGTTAGTTTTATGTCATTTTACAAGAGGAGTAATATTATATTGTTATTTTATGATATTGGGTAGTACACAAGTTCCTCTGGAGAACCAATTTGTAGGGTGATTTGAGCTTTAAGATGATTAGTTCGGTCATGTTTTTGGTTGAGCTTAAAAGATAGGTTGTCTATTGACAACTTTTAGATTGAACTTCACAATTACTCGGTAGAGCTCAATCAGCCCAGCTTAGTAATTATGATAGTGTAATTATAATTATCATGAAACTGTACAAATCTCTATATGCATTAATGAGAGATATTTATACATGAGTTTCCACATTCTTGAGGTGTTACATCTGATGTTTTATAACTCTTGCTATGTAGTCCTAAGACGACATGACGTTTCATTGTTCTCACTTAGAAATAAAACATTTTTTTTTAAATGCTCAAAAGTATCCTTCTTGCCCTTACTATTGGACATCTCAAGGATCCCAACTACTGTGTTTGATGAAGTCATGGGTGAAGACCTACTACATTATGTGTCTAGGTAGCTTAGGTTTTATTTTGTTGTTTGATTTATCTTTTACCTTTAAGAATGATGAAGGATCCAAGAACAAAATGTTTTTCAACTGGTTAAACTGTTTTTGAATTAGTTAAAAAGTTTTTCAACTGATTAAAAAGGTTTTCATTTGGTTTTAATTTTGTTCAATTTGTTATCTTTTAAATCAATTGATTGAAAATACTAACATGTTTTTAGATTTTTCTGTAATGTGTTTTATATACTAAAAACCAGATTTTGATATGTAAAATAAGAAAAAAAATCAATTTAAGTACATTCTATTTGAGAAAAATCAGTTTTTATACAAACTAGTGTTTTTAAGTAAAATCAACCGATTGTTTTCATTTTTAGCTGATTGATTTTACTAATAGTACCCTTTTTTGTTTTAAAACTATTTCTATTTTAAATTTTATAAAAGTGTGAGTTTGCTTTAAAAAAAAAAAAAAGGTTACGTACAAAACTTACACAAAAATACACTTTTACATTTTGTAAGAATCAATGTGAGTTGTTTTTAAAAGAATGAGTCTTTGATTAATCTTTGAGAGTTCATAGAGCCCAATTTTCATCATCTAGCTAGAGGTCAAAGGTTCTTCAAGTGCTATTATGAATTGGGAGATCCTATTGCATTTCTTCCTTCACAATCAAGGTGCTTTCGTTCCATTTAGTATACTGTTTTGTAATTTTGTGTTTGTAAGAGCCAAGATAGGGTTTCTTGGTGGTAATTACAACTCTGACATGGTGTTGCAGTGTGTGATTTAGTTCTTATAGTGTTCAAGAACTGGTTTTTGATCTTCTTGTAAAAGAATTTTTTTGATCTAGTGAATTCCACCTTGGTGTGAGGTGGGACTAGATGTAGCTCTGTTGTGAGTGAACCAGTATAAAATCTTGGTGTTGTGTATGCTTTCTTTATCACTACATTTTAATTTTCCAACATAATCGATTGTTTATGAAAATCAATCAGTTGTTACTCCAGATTGTCTGTTTGTCTAAAATAATCAAAGTTGTACATTAAGCAATATTGTGTGGTACATTGTGAATTGATTATGTTTGTATCCATTCATATTAATTACAATTTATACAAGTTAATTTGAATCAAAGAGTTTCTTTAAAAGATTATTTGATTCCTTGGTATTCTTCCTTTTTCTTGAAGAGTTGTAATATTTATGTTTTGTTTCTGTTAACCAAAAAAATAATGTTGGTTTCAAATATTATATGCTGAAATTAATTCAAAAATTTATTTCTTAAAAACATATTTAAATCTTTTCAAACTGTGATTCTGATTTACAGGATTGTGATCTAAGATTTGTGTGTTAAGAAATTTAATCAATTGTTTTTGATAAAAATAGATTCAATTTTTTTTAATCAGTGTACTTCTCTAAAAATTAATCTGTTGTTTTGAAAAAAACAATTGTTAAAAATTACATATGAATTGGTTTAAACTAGTTATTGTAAAAATCTAAAAGATTTCAATTCCCCCTTCCCTCTTGAACTTAGTACCCATTAATTCAACACTTACTCTTATACTTTTCTCTTGACTTTTTTTTTGTGTTTCCCGATCAAGCATTTCATAGCATTTTCACCTTTTCTTTTTGCTTTTATTCACTCATTTCTCTTTAGGTACATCTTTCTAATGGATTCTTCTTCTTCTTTCTCTAGTTCCTTCGACGGGAATAACCCTCTAGTGAGCAAAGAGGTTGTTCATGTTGGAGATCTCACATTAACTAGAAATTAGGACATTTCGTAGTTTATAAGTGGGTGCAAACCGGCTTATAGCCTCGGCGTGTGTTGGAGATCCCACATTGACTAGAGATTAGGACATTTCATAGTTTATAAGTTGGTGCAAACCTCACCTCATAAGCCAGTTTTATGAGGTTGAGTTAGGCTTAAAGTCCACTTCATAATATGGTAAAAGAGTCATTTTGAGTCTATCCTAGCAATTGTTTGGCTTATCAGGCCACCCGCTATCGGGTCGTTATCGGACCACCCATAATATATAGTCTCACACACGAGTTGGTAGCCCCAGCGTGAGGGAGTGTGTTGGAGATCCCATATCGACAAGAGATTAGGACATTTCATAGTATATAAGTGGGTGCAAACCTCACCTTATAAGTCAGTTTTATGAGGTTGAGTTAGGCTTAAAGTCCACTTCTTAATAAGGTATAAGAGTCATTTCGAGCTTATCCTAACAATTGTTTGGCTTATCAGGTCACCCGCTATCAGGCCGTTATCGGACCACCCATAATATATAATCTCACACACGAGTTGGTAGCCCTAGCATGAGGGGGTGTGTTGGAGATCCCACATCGACTAGAGATTAGGACATTTCATAGTATATAAGGTGCAAACCTCATCTTATAAGTCGATTTTATGAGATTGAGTTAGATTTAAAGTCCATTTCTTAACATGGTATCAAATCTCTTGGTTGCTACATTTGGCTATGTGTGAATTTGTTGAAAACCTTTTTAATAAGGTTGAGTTAGGCTTAAAGTTCACTTCTTAATAGTTCCCATCGAAGATTACCCCTCAACAAGTCGTATTGACTCATTTTTCTTGTTGAAATTATTCCTAGGAGGAAATTTCCCCTCCATTAAGACTTTCATTTTAGTTGTTTTCATCAAGCCAGAGATAAGCAAGGCCATCGTTGCTCCATGAGTAAAACGAAAAGCCCTTTCCCAGGATATACTGGAGGCATTAGTGCCAAACTTGACCAATAGAAAGAGGAAAGATAAGTTTCCTCCAATCACTGGCCTTGAGTACTTTTAGATACGCAGTGAGGTCCCCTCCTATCCCCAAGTTTACTTCGACGGAATTGGTCGAGGAGTTTGTATCCTCATTTAGTGTTATATTGGCATAATGAAGACTAAGATAATTAAGTTGAGCTAAACAAATTTTTTATTTGGATAAGTAATTCATTCCCTATTAAAATTTAATTTATTCTTCTCTTTGGATGTTTTTTAAAGAGGAGATTTTGATGAAAAATATGTATTTAGAACTTACCATGAACTTATTTAGATTTCTCAAAGTATATAAAGGAAGAATTGTTAATAGGTATGCTACCTCTAGACAAGGGTAGTTAGTTGATTATCACATCTACTTCATATGATATTAGTTAGATGACTATTTTTTAGGAGTTACATGGGTAAATGGTATAAGTATGAAATTTTTTTTATTATTGTGATAAAAATATATGTGTAGACTTGGGATTTTGTCATAATAACAAGATGATATTTTTATAGTAGGTGATGAAATTGATAAGCTGGGATTAATTAAAGGTAGATTGTGTTGAAAATAACATGTTATTTCTTGATGAAATATGTTTGTGGACTAATATGACTAATATTGTTTAAGTGATATCCAAGTAATAACTGATGATTACATGCATCACTCATTATCACTCAAGCATAGGTATTGGACGTTCAAGCAATAATTTGTATAACTCAAATGATGATTTGATGCTTGAGTGAGAAAGAGGTTGAGGAACTCTCTCTCTTCTAGAATAGATAATGCTCAAGCAACAACATAGTTACTCAAGTGTTGAGGACTGACAGTGATGCATGGGGTTCTAAAATGTGAGACCATGCAATTAAGTGTCAAAGCTCAAATGACAATGTCATCATTTAAGCATAGAGGAAATAATGACTTTAAATCTTCTAGGACTTGTTATGAATGATACAATGAGTTCATCACTTAAGCGTTGGGATGACGCATAAGCATTGAACGAATGTTTGAGTGATAGAGAGACAATATTGATTATGCTCTTGAGAGTTGTATCAAGTAATGTGAAGTTGGTCAAGTGAGGGAGTCTTCGTCAATTTCGAGAAGCAATGGTTCAAGTGACACATAGTTGTGATGGGAATCACGCAACAAAAAATATTTTCTTCTAGCGAAAGCACACCTACATATAAAAGCAATTAAAAGGAGTACACAATAAAAATTTATCATGGTTCAGTACCTCAAGTCGTACATCCATAAATAATCAACATGTAATTTTTACTAGTAGAAAATTGTCAACTCTCTCATACAACTTTTACAAGAATAAAACTACAAACTCTTTTATGGCACACTACTACCAAAGTTCCTTATACACCCAAAAGACTTATTCAGTTATAGTAAAAACACTAAAATCAACTATTAATTTTGTATAATAGTTCTTACTTTTCTCTTCTTCATATTACTCAATGTGGGACTTTGGTAAATACCCACTTGAGAATAACATACCTTCTATTGGAGATCCCATATCGACTAGATATAAGGCCAATATTTACAATATATAAGTGGGAGCAAGCCTCACCTTACAAGCCAGATTTGTAAGATTTAGTTAGACTTAAACTCACTTTTTAATATGGTATCAGAGCATATCCTAGAGAGTTCACCTTACAAATTGGTTTTGTGAGAATGAGTTAAGTTTAAACTTACTTCTTAATATGATACCATATTTTATCATAGCGAGGTTTGGCTATTGTGTCACCTACTATCGGGTCACTATCGGACCACCCACAAATATCTAATCTCACGCATAAGATGTTTATGCCTCAACGTGAGAGGGGTGTTGGAGATCTAACATCGACTAGAGATAAGTGAGGCAGTCCTTACCGTAGTAATTGTTTTTGTGAGGATGAGTTAGACTTAAATTCACTTTTTAATACCCTTCATTCACCAAAAGTATCACATACTAAGAGAAAGTAACTCCAAAACAAAGCTTTAATATAGTCAAATTTCACATCAACACTTCCATACTCATCTTGAAGAAATCTATCGATGGCATCAACATCATGTTCCACAGATACTCCGACACCATCCAATCTTCTTCCTCATGCTTCAACGCAAATGTCTGACACCCCGCTAAAAGATTTGCTTGCACCGCTCTTGCCATCGGTGACCTGTATGGATTCATCAACAACGACAATCCTTCCCAACCGTAAGTTATCATTGCCTTGCACCTCAAACCCATCTTTAATAACTTCATTCCATTGTCATCGAAAAACCATTGACGTTCAAGGTGGAATCCATCACCAACATTGCAACATCAGCCAAGCAAGACCCCACTACACATCCATCATCACTCCTCAAATAAAGGAACATATGGCTTTAACAAAGTCATTACATAAGTAAAAATCCTCAACACTAGCATCTCTCTAAATACACAACAAAGAACATTAACTTTGCTTTGCTCCTCTTCCTTCCTTTATTAAAACCTAGACTTTGATACCAGTGATGAGAATCATACAATAAGAAATAATTTCTTCTAGCGAAAGCACACCCACAAATAAGAGCATAAATAAAAATACACCATAAAAGTTAAGATAATTTGGAACCTCAAATTCTACATCTATGCAAGGATCAAATTGCAACCCTTTCATGTAAATTTTACAAGGATAAAATTGTAAATGCTTATCATGACAGATAACTACCCAAGTTTCCTATACACCCAAGAGACTTATTGGGTTGTGGTGACAACATTGAAATCAACTCTTCATTTTTATAGTAGTTTTCTACTTTTCCCTTCTTTATATTAATTAATGTAAGACTTTGGTGAATACCAACTTGAGAATAACAAGTTGATGGTGATGATGAACATATATTATTATGTATTTAGTTAATATGTAGGGATGTATGTATGATTTTTTTTATTAATGAGGATGAATATGAGATGTATTATGCGGTATATTGTATATAATATTTGTATGATATGTTGTCCTTCTTGGGTGTGTTTCCTTTTATGGATGTGTGGTAAAGATATCTAGAATGGTGAGGTGCCCCCACGAGTCATAGTATTAAACATGAAACTCATTAAGAAAATGAGATATCATATGTTTCACTAATGATGTAATTACATATACATCATTCAATTCAACAAATTCAATTCTGGTGTGTTTTTTTTTTTTCTGCAGATGGTCGAACCCACCAAAAACCTCTGGTAAGAAACCTCAAAACAAACCAGATTCATCTAATGGGAACCAATGATTGAAACACCACCACTACATTGTTGTACGAAAATATATATTGTTTGGGATATTCAAACTGTATCAATCCAATCCAAGTTTTGCATAGAGAAAGACAACTTACATCTACAAAATCGTCCCCATCTGCATCATCCTCCTGGTAGATAAATTATTCCACTCATTGATTTTTGTTCTTTGTGCAGAGTCCTAGGTGCGTGCAAATTCAATTTCGGTGTCTCTTCTTTCAAAACAAAGGTATATTTCTCAAGCACACGAGGAAGAACTGAAACCCTAATGGTGAGTCAAAAATCAAAGTGAGTGAAGACGAGAGAGGAAGAAATCAAAAAGTTCAAAGTTGTGATACACCACTATTGTTGACCCTCCTAACGTCTAAATGCAAGTTCACACACGCACATCATCTTCCTTGACTGCCACTACCGCCGGGCCTTCCGCTTCCTCTATGCCTCCAAAATCCTAATTTTGAGATTCTGAAACTGTGTGTATTAATGTTCTTCTTCACATTTCATCACCGCCACTCCACCGTCTGTCTCCTCAATGCTTCAAAAATCCTAATTTTGAGATTATGAAATTGTATATTGCTAATTTACTTCATATTTCATCTCTTTTATTTATCTTATTTTGTTTTTAAAAATATAAATATAAGTACTAAATTTGTAAACTATGACTCTCTCTCTCTCTCTCTCTCTCTCTCTCTCTCTCTCACTTCGTAAGTGCACACTTCTGAACTCCACTCTTTCCTCTATCTCTTATCCCCTTTTCTCCTTTATA
>Ga0123342_1004181_pt1 | contig 22360 bp, 10 predicted proteins | sample Turbeawhitnodule_FD_89960 | JGI IMG/M metagenome (GOLD analysis project Ga0123342, IMG submission 89960) | Root nodule microbial communities of legume samples collected from Mexico - Turtle bean Mexico white nodule | ecosystem: Host-associated > Plants > Roots > Nodule | place: Mexico: Nepantla... | reverse complement strand
TTCACTTAGTTTGAAAAACACTTTAATCTTAAAAGATTTTAAAAACACTTTAGCTTTAGATTCAACAAAGAGTGGATTACACAAATAAACTACCCAGATCCTATCCTAAACACAACAACAACTGCAACCATGCATCAAACACTTGGATTTGGATTCTTCAAAGCCTTTGATCACTCTTGATCAACAATGTAATATGGTGACACAAGCTCGTCCATGATTTGCTGAGAGAACGACTTGGAGTCATCCATCAATGACAAATCTGGGGAACGTTCTCGGGCGGGACATTGACCCTGTCGGTGCAAGCTCCTCCGCAATTCCTCGTTACTCTTGCGCAACTCATCATTGGCTTGTGCATGCTCCTCTATAGTTATTCGGAAGGCCTCAATCTCTGCCATAAGGTGAGCCTGAAGACGTTCATGGTCAGCTCGGGCTTCTACTCGTAGCCGTTCTTGCTCGGCCTTAGCTTCTTCTGAAATTCGCTCATGCTCTCGTCAATATTATTCGTTTGCTTCCTGAAGAGCCTTCATGGCCTCCATGATTTGTTGCAAGGCGGGGGCCTTGCTTCCTTCAGATCTCATCGGTCCTTGCCTCGTGTTTCTCATTACATGGGATGCTCAGTCGCAAATGTGGGTGGGATTAGGTTTTATCGGGCCCCACGGTGCGTACCAAATGTTCTCGTCGGTTGACCTCGGTCGAACTAGATGGTGAGCTATGCTTGATTTGTCTTCAATGGATGCTCCGAGATGTTGTTGCTTTGTGACAGAAGGGGGCTCTACCTGCTGATCACACTCCAACGATCAAGTCAGTGAGAGCATTCAAACTATAAAATTTGTTTCAATTTAAACTATTTAGAAAAGAGCGTACCTCTACCTGGGGTCTTAAACCCCTTTTATAGACATTCCTTCAACAATTTTCTTCAACCGAAATATTATTTCAACAACAAGAATATAATCTTAACAATATAAGTCAACAATAAGAACATTCTGTTAATGTGCACCTTTAACTAATTCAATTATTCCTTCTGTTGTTTTCTCTTTAATTATCTTTTTCGTATAGATCACCAAACATCTGGGCCGACCTCTTAATGTGTCATTGGGCCCATACCTGGCTCAGGCCGAGCTGAGTATAACTTATCTAATCGAACTTACTACACTTAAGTGCTTGGACCTAGGACCTGAGCACGTCCAGCTAATACAGTTATATATATGTGTGTACGCGTGTGTATGTTTATGTGCATGCATTCGTGTGTATGTGTTCGTACATGCATGTGCCCATGCATCTATACGTGTGACCATAGGTGTGTTTGAATGTGTATGTATCTATATGTGCAAATTTTTTTTATAATTTGAAGATATTACCATGTAATAACATCACAATCCATGCTTATAGATATACAACTTCTTTAACAAAAATATCAAACTGTAAAATAAGTTCTACTTTTTCATCTGTAAAAGGAAATATTCTAGGAATATATTTACGAACCCAATTTGATACCAAAAAAGTTAAGGTGTTTGCTAATACGTAAATGTCATAATGACAAAATTCTCATTTTTAAGTGACTCCTAGATGTGAGGCATAATGGAATGAGACTTAAATCCATGTGAATAGGTCCTTGAATAATTCATTGTTTTATTTAATCTTTTTGTTACTTTTTAAATATTTACAAAGAACCACATATATAAATTCCAAAGCCTTCGTAACTTTTTGTCTCTCCCTGAATTCATTTCTTGTTTTATACTCATTTTTCTCGGTAGATTCCATTGCCTCATTAACCAAGTTTCTGCTTTATAATTGCATATGTAAATGAGGGGAAAGGCATGTAAATGCATTTAACCTTTCTTTATTCATCCTCTTTTAGATTTGTGAGTTCTAGAACATGAATTGTGTTTCTCTACTTTTCATGTTATTTTTTTTTTCTTTAATAGAAAGCTTTTTCTATTTATATAATGTTGTTTACTAGTTTTTGTTTTGTTTTGTTACCTTCATCTTCTAGGGTTGTTTTAGTTTAAAAAAGTAAAAGCTAGAGAGTGTTTTAGATGTAAGAAACTTGAAACAAAATATGTGTTGCAGCATGCAATTGAAAAACATTGGCCTTGATATTTATTTGATCTACCAATTATCTATGTTTAGTGAGAAAAAAATTACAAAATTTTTGAGGTCTTAATCATTTGAAACATAATTAATGGACATGATTTTTGTGTTACACTTATTCTTTTGATTTAGTTTTTGATGTAAAATTTTTAAACAACACATTTTATTTGTTAAGGGTGTCCAAATGAGTTAATCTTATTCACATAATCATATATAATTTAAGTTAAAAATTAGACAACTCAATCTCATTAACTTTTTGGTGAACAAAAATGTTGTAATCTGTATTATCTTTCGTAAACATTAAACACGATTAAAAAGTAATATTATAAAGATAATAATAGAATATATAATTAGACAAATATATTAAACATCTAAATTTTCCAAATATTATTGAACAACATTATAGCATTAAATAATTAAAGTGTCAATATACCACAATTAAATATAATAAATAATTATAATAATAAAAAGATGAAAATAAAAAGGTTGTTATTAATAGATTATAGATCATCACATCCTAACATCATTTAATCCCGTTTATTCGCGAATTAAATAGGTTAAGTTCAATTTCACTTTGATTTAAATTTTTTTTATCAGCAATGAATTAATAGAATAAAATGAGTGTCTCAACCCTAATAAATAAGATACTCCTAGTTTAAGCAATCAACAATGCAAAGCAAGATTAAGTGACACACCACTAAAGTCAAGAATCTTAAACTATTTAAGCAGTCCATACCCAAACAGAATTGGTTTTGCAAAAACCAACAAACCAAAGACTTGAATTATAACAATCTAAAAACTTGAAGTCTAGCTAGCTCCCTACCCATTGCAGCAATACCAAACCTACTACCTTGTGCACTACATTTTATTGCCAAAGTGAGGCACTGCTGCCAGTCTACTTCCAAAAGCTACAAAAATCTCCGCACAAACTCATCTTTTAAGCTCCAAGAGCTGGTCTACTAACCACACAAAACATGCATCTACCTAGACTGCAAAACATTGACCAGCATTGACAACATTTGGACATGGGCTTACAGGTCAGTTTTTGCCAGTTTTTGCCTAACAGACCACTCAACAAACTTTTGTCCTGCTTGCTGCTGCAATAAATAACCCATAACCCTTTTCTGATTAAATAAATCACTTCTACACCATCATCTTCCTTATCCCTTACCTTGATTTAAAAAATACCACATTTTTTTGTCCAAACTAGCTCCACGTACTCGAATCCATAACAAAACAGTTTCATCCACAAATTTAAACTTATTTTATCCCTCTATTAATTAGGAATGTGAATTTATATTAAGATTCTTAGTAAAGACTTAAATGCATGCCAAACAATTTCAAGGATTCATTTGAAAAAAAATTATTCACATACCCACAACTTATCACCGTAATTTTTTAAGAACCAAATTGAATGGTTATTTAAAGATTTATTATCCACTTATAATAGCATCTTTTCAAGTTTTTAACAAGATTTTGCATCAATAATTATGTTAATTTCAAGAACTTATTTATAAAAAAAAAGAAAATCATATTTAGAAAAAATAATGTAACGTTCATAAAGTAACTTATAAATTTATTTCATCTTACAAAATTAATTTCTTTTTTTTCTCTTATTATTATCTCACAGTACTTACTTACAGCTTAGTGGACTGTTGTTAAAAAGAATCTGGGCCCTGTATGTAAGAGGCATCAGGTAGATAGGGTCTTGATTGATGCATCTGCATTGGCCTATATTTTTGCTTCCTCAACCTTCTTCCCACAGAGAATTGATTCTTTCAGCTTTTTATTATGTATATACGGTTACCATGTTTTGTTAATTTAGCACATTTTTAAATCTCAATCTCCACATATACAGATAACGAATATGGCAGAAGATTGATCCCACCCATCACCTCTAGTATTCATAAAATCAAGAGACATTTTCAATATTCATCTTATTTTTCAGTTTAATTCTTTACTAAAAATGTTTTCTTCTGATTTTTAAAACATATATATCTTTTAACTTGATCAACTTGATAAAACATACATGACAAATTATAAGAATGTCATATCATTTAACATTTGTTATATCAGCCTATGAAATTAACACTTTGGGATAATAAATTGATAAACAAAATCAGTTTACCCTAATAAAGACACGTAAAAATATATTTTAACTAAATCATAATTATCAAGCAAGAATATGTGACTTAAATATATAGTGAAAGGAAAAGGAGAAAATAGAAAGAAAAAAAAAGTGACATGGGATGGAGTCATGGAGATGATAGAACGTAAGCAATCAATTCATGTGTGAATTAACATGGTTTACCATTTCAATTTTTTTTTTTTCCATAAATAAGTGCCCTAGTGGGTTCTTGAGAAGGGTGTTTTTTTCCAAATCTTAAGGTTTATATGTTCCCGACAATGTCTGGGTGTCAAATGGGTATGATGGTTTTCCTTAAATGGAATGGTATTGTGTCTTGATGAGTTCAGAGTATTATGAGACCCCTCACCATTTTCCAGATTTATCAGATTCAATCAAGGACACTAACATCTTCACAAACACTCCTATCACCTGATTAGTCCAGTCCCATAACCCCCTTTCTTGTCACCAGCTATTCAAATTTGAATCAAAATTTTATCTACAAATCTGACATTTTGTCATTACTAATGTATCTCAGTTGATGATTTCTCAGTTTCACATCTATCTATGTGAAAGGTTAAACATTATCCACAACATTCTGCAATCACTGCACTAATTTTACTGAAAAAGAAATATAAGTAAGCTTAAACCTTGTGTTGGAGGAAATAATGTTTCTTTAATTTGCAAAAAACAAAGGGTATAAAATTACTATGGTTACTGAGCATACCAAGTTAACTTCTGTAAACTATTTGATGTTTAAAGTTAGTATACACAAATGAAATGCCAGTAATGAGTTAAGATATTAATATATTTAGTCTGAATTAAATATCTCTATTTAGTACAGAATATAAATATGATTTGTTTTATATATATATATATATATATAATCAGTTAGTTTTATATTTGAAAGAAGAATAAAAGTTAATATTAATGAACTTAGCTGTTATTTACTTACCTTGTAAATGTTTAATTATGGAAAAATTGATCCATATATAGCTTATTTTGATTTGATTATTGGTGTGACATAATTTTCTGTAATGAAGGGTAAAAGTTGTAAAAGGAATTGTCCTCGTCAATATTGGGAGAATATCCAATGAGAAGTGAAGATTGGAAGCTCACATGGTCACGTTTGTGTTTCTATAGAAAGAGTACTGGATGCCATCAAATTGGGGTACCAAAACCATGCAACATTTTTAATGAAATGACATCTCTGTTTGGCTCTCTGTGAGATATTGTTCTGAAGGTAGATATTACTGGTCATAACTTGCAGCTTTTTGTTTCCTTCTGCCTTTTCAATTTACAACATTTCTTTCTTTTGCATATTGCTTTTATTTTTCCTGTTCTAAAAGTTGTTTGTTCTCTTTAGCTGCCTCTTGCATCTTACAATGGCTTACAATTACAAAAACAAAACCAGATAAACATTAAATAAAGCAACTATCTTCTGAACAGTAATTATGCATTATGTCACCGTGCAAAGTGTCGTTGGGGGCTTAAATCAGCAATAACAAACATATGGTATCATTGGTAAGTTTGGTGATTGTTCTAAATTTCTCACATCGTTTTCCAAGTGCCCAATATGGTGAAGAGGCTAGTCAAACAAATGAAAAAACTATGTTATGCAAACTCATTCATTGCCATGCGAGTTGGAACAACTTAACTTTAAAATGTAGTGGCCCCAAATAGGACATTGTTTGTGCAGTCACATAATGAGGCTTGTGTTGGAAATTGAATCAATAATGTCATGCCCCAATGTCAGAGTAAATATTTTACATAAATACTTTACTACAAAGTGCCTCATGATGCCTAATTGTAAGACACAGTTTCAATTTCCTGTTTAATGTCTGTTAGCTTCGTTGAAGATCTGCTCAAAACTAGCATTATATTATTATACGTCAGTAACTAAATGTTGGAGTAAAAGTTTTGTTCACGTGGTATGTTATAAGTTTCCAACTTGATTCAACTATACAGATCAAAATCCAAGAGTGGGTGAGATCAGTCTTTAGGATACCATTAACATGTGAGAGATATATTAATTCATGCACGTCCAAAACATTATCATCTCTTATTGACAATTGGCAAAAGCTAGCATAAAACAAGAGGCTAAATTAAGTTAAGATTAAGCTTTTTACCAGTAACTATTAAATAATGGAAGTGAAAGCCTTCATAGACGTATAGAATCTAGCTAGCTATTATGTTGAAGATGGCGAGTATAGATACATTTCCATTTGATATGACCCTACTTAAAATTAATAATAATCATCCAATGTTCTCGCTGCATGCCAACCTTAACAAGTAAATTAACATAGAGAAATATGATAACTAGTTACTACATATGCTGATTTCTTCATACCTATCCGTGTCTGTGTGACCTAAGAGTAAGTAGTACCCAAACGAAGCTCCAGATCTAAATCATAACTTCTAGGCAAACCTATCTCCAAGTCCATCCTCAGAATCTCTCCTTTCTTCAACACTTTGCACCCATCTTCTCTTGCAAAAACATGATCGTATTCTACAACCCCGCCTGATAAAGATTCTGGAATCTTTGACTTAGAGTGCTCTGGAGCCTTTGTGGTCAAAGGGTTCAACAAAATGCCATCCACAACAACCCATCTCTTCAACTCAGAAGAAGGTGAAGAAGGAGTGGGAGAAACAAACAAGGGTAATGTGCAAGTGACAGGTTTGTGAGTCGGTGAAGATGAAGATGATGGTAATAAGGACCAAGATGAGGTTGAGTTGTTAGGGTTTGTTGTAGTAGGGTCAAGGTTAAGGTTGAACATATGGCCTTGACCTTCAGCTGGGGGTGACTGCCTCAACCTTGCTCTATCCCTCCTATGAACATTCATATGTCCACCAAGTGCCTGAGCAGACTTGAACTCCTTCCTGCAGAAACTACAAGTGTATGATCTTGGAGGCCATGGGAAGCCATTCACATAGTCCTGATCTGCATTGCAGTGAGAGTTGCTGCTGCACTCCCATAAATCTTTAGCCATCTGGTTCTGCTTGTTGTAGCAGTTGGCAACATGGGTGAAGTCTTTTGTTGGGTTCTTGCTGGCACAACTGTGAGTGTAGTCTTTCATCAAACTGCTCCTCTTCATTGGCCTAGCTATAGCTACCTCCCTTTTATGATTCCTAAGCCAGATTGCAATGCTGTATATCTGAAAAAGAAACTAAACTGTCCTACTCAAATCATAGCAAAAAATCTTAAAAAGACAGATCTAAAAGGCTCAAAAGGGTCTCTCAAAAGTTGTGTTGTGAACTAGAGAGTAATAACCTCATAGAGGAGAATGATGAAGAAGAGGGTTGGGAGGAGGGTATTTGAGGACATGAGAGAGTGTGGTAGAAATTAGAAAGAGGTTATAGGTAGAAAGAAAAAAGAGCATCAATTTTCTAAACCGAAGAGAGGGAATCCCATTGGAGGGTACCCCTGAAAAGTCCTGTGTGTTTGGTCACTACTTGCTAAATTTGGAACCTCGGCCTGCCAGGGTTACACACCTTTATGCCATATTTCTGTCACTGGTCAAGTTAACATGACATATTCATATTTTGTTCTCGGTAAAGATCCAACCTTATTAACTCTCACATCTCTCTCTCTCTCTCTCTCTCTCTCTCTCTGCACAGATAGAAGAAACATCATAGGCAAGAGTTTTTACCAAACAAATCAGAATTGTATAAAAAAAAAGAACATAAGAGGGAGGAGTTAATGAGCCTTGAGTCATAAATAGGCTCGAGGACTTCTCAGTCAATCCAGCTTAAATAAGGATGATCTCATGTCAAAATTTAATATATATGATCACCACACATTTCTTCATGTATATTATATAGTATTAGATAAATTAATACACCTATAATATCATATTTAAACATGTATAAATATGAAAGGATCTATGTTATGATAAAATTAGGAAATCTTGATTAGGTTATATCAGCAAATGGAATCCAGAGTAGGGTACATGTTTTGAGACTTGGGATATGGCTTAAAGTTTAGAGTTCTGGTTTTGGAATTATCTTTTCACCAATCAGTTGTGCACAAAACTCACTTAAAATAGATTGTTTATGAAATCATCACCCTAATAATTGAGTTTATTCAATATTTTGACCATCAAAGTTTAACATATTAAGTTGTAATATTCTTAGTTTTCGAGGAAAATTCTTTATAAAATAATTTAAATGTATATCGGAGAATAACTTGCTTCAGTTAACTTTAATTAATTCCTTATATTTTCATTACACACTTTTCAAATTAAACTATGACATGTAAAAATATTTTTTACAATAACTTCATTAACTAAAAGTTTAAATACTTATAGCTCTATTTCAACAACAAACTTGATTAATATTGAACAACTAGCATGGTAACACATGGGATGTAGGGATTATCTTTTCAAAATAGTTTACATATAATATAATGGAATAAAATTGTAATCATTAATTTGTGTTACATAATAGAAATAAATATGAATGTACATTGTAATTGATTTATTATGACTAACTAATAAAAATTATATAAATACAAACTAAAAAGTTGTATATGTTTAAAAATATCATGTATATAGATGTAGTAACTTACATGCTATAACCGCTAAATATTAATAGTTTTTATATTTATAATGAATTTGGCTCGATTAATGTGATAGATAATTAAGAGTTTCATTTTTTTTAAGTTATTACGGAGATATTGATGAACTAATGGGTAAAGAAAATGAAAAGACTTATATTAACAAAGAGCTATACAAAATTTGGGTAGAGAAATGGATTTGGAAAATTGAATCATAATTACTCATTTTACATATGTTAAATATAGTTTGTACCTATTAGGCTATTACAATCTTTAATAATGAAATCTAAATTCATTTGTTTAGATATATTATTTCTGGAAGTTATTTATACATATATTTCTATTAATCTCTCATAATTAATACTAATTCATTATAATAAACTTAATTAAAACAAATGATATTGAAGTTAGATGTGGATAAATATATTAACAGTAAAAAAATTTCAGATATTGTTGAACTTCTTTGTTCTTATTCGTCAAAACTTTATTCGATATCTCGATGTTTATAACAGAAAATACTTTATTGATTATATGAAACGGTATATATATATATATATATATATATATATATATATATATATATTATAAAAAAATTTTAAACAAAATTATTGTTAGATAAATGAAAAATAAAAAAGATTAAACTTATATAACCTCTAAATAAAAAATGTCTGAAAAATAAATCTATGTCTATATGGATGTGCGTATATAGAGAATAAATGTATAATATCTGTTTCATTTATATTTTAAATTAGGCATATCAATATATTTATGAAAAAATCATGGAGATTATAAAAATTTTCATCGTAGAATTTTTTATATTAAGTGATATAAATGTATGAAAAGCTGGTAAGTTTTGTACGTCGAATTAAGTTTTAAACTTTTAAATCATATTACATTTAATTAAAATTACCACAATATTGGTGTAGATAGATATACAAAACATTGTTAACTGTTATTACTTTTTAACTCCAATTAAGTTTATTTTTTTGTCGTAAAATAGTTGGAAGAATAATTTATATTCTTAAAATTGAATATTTTAAAAAGATATTTTTTATCAAGATTTTATTAAAAAAATTAGTATATAATTACAATAGCATAAATAATATATAAGTAAGTGTATTATAAATAGTATATTGTATTATTATAATATATACATATATTATATCAAGGGTATAATTTTTTTAAAATATTTTTTAAATTAAATACAATAAATTTTTAATAATATTGTTTTTATTAATTTACAATAATGTTAAGGGTAAAGTTATAATTATATTGAAAGCTCTTTTTCTGCCTGTGGTAGGTTTAATTTTAAAAAATTTATTTGTGTAGTGATAATTTAATTATAGAAATATACGTGTGCACATTTATATATGTATGGGCCTTTAATATAATTAATGATATAAATAGAGTTATAAAGAAAATATGCTATTGTACTGGTCGGACGTGAATCTTCGGTTCAAACACTTAAGTGTAATAAGCTCGGTTAGATAGGTTATGTGAGAAATGCCCAGCTCGATCTGTGGCAGGTATGGGTCCAATGACACGTTATGAGGTCGGCCAATATGTTTGGTAGTCTATATGGAAAGGAAAATTAAAATAAAAACAACAAAAGGAATAACTGAATTAGTTAAAGTGTATATATATTTTATAAATGCAAAAAAAAAGTTGTTAGGGTGATGTGGCATTGTACCCGAAAATAAAAGGTACACGTTAACATAATGTACTTTCTGTTGAAATTATATTGTTGAGATTATATTCTTGTTGTTGAAATAATATTCTGGTTGATGAAAATTGTTGAAGGAATGTTTATAAAAGGGGTTTAAGACCCTAGGTAAAGGTAAGTTTTTATGAACCATACACTGATACAAATCGATAGTTTGAATGCTCTCACTGACTTGATCGTCGGAGTGATCAACAGGTGGAGCCCCCTTCGTCACAAAGCGTCTTCAGCTCGGTTCAACATACCAAGAAAAGTTGCTTCAGTCTGGAGCTCTTCCAAGTCCGGACGAGGTCAGTAGGCAAGACCATTTGGTGCCCATCGTGGGGCGCGATAAAATTTGACCCCACCCGCATTTACATCTAAGCAATTCGACGTGATGAAAATCATTAGACAAGGAATGCAAGGATCCGAAGGAGGCGAAGCCTCAACCTTACAACAAATTATAGAGGCCATGAGAGCTCTCAAAGAGAAAATTGAGGAATACGGACGTGAGCACGAGCGGATTCGAGAAGAAGCTATGGCAGACCAAGAACGCCTCCATGAGGAAACGCAGTTGAACCAAACACGCCTTATGGCAGAGATTGTAGCTTCCCGAAGAGCTATGGAAGAACATGCACAGGCTAATGAGGAGTTGCACAGGACCAATGAGGAGCTACAGAGGGACATGCACTGCCATGGTTGACGTCCCACCTGGGAACGTTCCCCAGACCTGTCATCAAGGAATGGTCCAAAGTCATTCTCTCAAAAAATCATGGAAGAGCCTATGCCGCCCCGATTATATCACACCCAAGATCACTCTCTTCTCTGGTGTAGAGGACCCTGAGAATCATTTAAAGGCATTCAGGGCTCAAAGGATCATCTCTGGGGGTCGGATGCATTCCAAAGTAAGATGTTCATTGGCACGTTCACAAGAACAACTGTGCAATGATTTAGTGGGATCCTGGATGGACACATCACCTCTTTCCCTTAGATCTCTAGAATGTTGAAGGAACAATTTTCGTCAAATAAGGTCAACACCCCACGTTTGTATGATCTTTTCAATGTCAAACAGAGGGAAGGGGAGTCACTCAAGGAATACTTGAATAGATTCTGTGCAGTCTTAGTAAGACTCCAAACTCAGGATGAGGAGATGGTGGTCGCTGCTTTCGTATAAGGGATGACAACAAGCCCGTTCAATGATTCATTAATCAGAAATCGGGCAGAGACGCGTGAACAAGCTACAACCCATATCGAGGCTGAAGAGGATGTGCTAAGGAAAAATGGCAGCTTGCGGTCGAAACAACCCAGGTACAACGAAAACAACCGAGATCATTCTGCCAGGAGCAATGAAGTGTTCATCGAGAAAAGAACGGACCAAAGGTACGTCCCATATGTCGCCAAGAAGGATGAACATAAGACAAAGGCCAAAGAAGAGATGGAGATCAGGCCTAGATTTTGGGTATCCTACAAGGAATTCATAGGCATGCCTCGGGTGGCGGATAGATTGAAGTTTCCTAAAATGACAGATCGGTTTTTGGGATCACGGAGGGATATTTGGTGTGATGCATCACCCTAACTTATCAGCTGGCAAACTTAGTCAAAGAGGGTTTCTTGCACAAATATCTCGAGGTCGTCCAAGAGGCGCCAAAAGCATAAACCACATCCTCATAGCAAAATCATGAAACTCCAATCCTTGGAGAATTGAACACCATCGCGGGAGGATTCTCTGGAGGGGGAAGTGCAGCCTCTAAACGCAGACGTTATGCCTGAGCAGTAATGTCACTAGATGCAAAAAGGCCCAACCAATCTACCGAGCTTTCCCTTTTTCTCACAAATTCTAACCTGGAGGACGTGTTCCCCCATGAAGACGCAATGGTAATATCTGTTATCACTATGGGACGAAAGGTGCACAAAGTCCTAGTTGATCAAGGGAGCTCAACTAATGTAATGTTTTGGGGAACCTTTACCAATTTGTAGATATCCCCTGACTAGTAAGGCCATATGATGGTTGCCTAGTCGGTTTTGCAGGCAACCAAGTGGAGGTGCGAGGATACGTTGAGCTAAGAATGACCTTCTCTGATGAAAGTGCAGCCATGACGGTCACTGCCAAGTACATCATCGCCAATGCATCTTTTGCATACAACCTGCTCCTGGGTCGACCTTCCTTTAATAGGTTGGGCACAGTGGCCTCAACCACATACATGAAGATGAAGTTGCCCTCGATCAAAGGAAGGGTAATCACGATCAAAGCTGACCAAAAGATGGCTCGAAAATGTTACGAAAGTAGTTTGAAAAATAGCATCGGAACTTACGCAGTCACTATCCAACCCGGAGAGCCAGGATAGGCAGGAGAGGCTGACATCGGCGACCTGGTCCTGCTGAAGAAGTACGAGAGAAAAAGATAAAAGGGAAGAAATTCAAGCTCGACATCTCGCTTTCCAAAGAATTAGAGGATAGAATAGTCGACGTCATCTCGGAGAATATGAATGCTTTCGCATGGTCGTCCGCGGACATGCCTGGAATAGATCCAATTTTTTTGTGTCACCAGCTTACCATGGATGAAAAGGTTAAGCCCGTAGTCTAGAGATGAAGGAAATTCAATAAAGAGAAATGCCTCGCCATCCAAGAAGAAACTCAGAAACTTTTTGTTGCTGGCCACATAAGGGAAATCCAATACCCTGAGTGGTTGACGAACGTCGTACTGGTGAAACAAGCAAGTGGGAAGTTGAGGATGTGTATTGACTTCACCGATTTAAATAAGGCATGTCCCAAGGATTCTTACCCTCTACCGAGCATAGACTCCTTGATAAACAGCACCTCAGGATGGCGTTTGTTAAGTTTTCTAGATGTATTTTTGGGGTACAATTAGATTCGTATGCACCCAAAGGAGAGAGGGCTGAGGTTGCCAGTTACTGCTACAAGATCATTCCCTTTTGATGAGGACCAAGGAGAGATACCTACTACTCAAGCCCAACCCATGACCTCAACACCCACCATACCTCAGAGGATTACTAGAAGTAGAGCACAGACGTTGGGTGTTGAGCATCAGTTAGTTTCCCTTTTTGTAATTTCCATAGAGTAGGTTTATATAACATAAATAGGAGGTGAATTTATAGGATTGGGCCTATGAGAAGTCCATTAGGGAAGGAAGGAAACCTTACCTTCTAGAATGTGCATAATGGTGTGGCATTGACTAAAGTCAATACCCTAAACCGCACCATTTTTGTCTTTCCCTTCCTACCCCCACAAATTGTTCTCCAAGGCTCCTCATTCTATAAATAGGAGGTCTCCCTCTTTGTATGGACAAGTTGAATGAAATAGAGAAAAGTTACTCTGCACATTTTGTGTGAGATGCTAGTGAGGCTTGTTCCTCTTAGTCTTTAGTTTTATCTAATGAGAATTTGAGAGCTCTAAAGTGGCGGCTTCCAACACTTATCTTGGAGTTGTTTCATCATCCAAGTGGCATGCTCATCATCTCAAACTCCATTTCTTATAAGCTTCATTTTCCTTCATCTTTTCCTTCCATTGTCATTCCATTCAATTCATAAATATGTTCTTCTTTTGTTTTTTTTTGTCTATTCGGTCATTGCTTCCATTATTGCTTTCCATGTTTAAATTCCGCACCTATAATTGTCATCATCTTCACTTTATAATTGTCTTTTCCTTTTGCCTTAGTGAAATGAACCTTCACATCTACTTAACCACTTGGTTAAATTAATGTCCAATGAGGATTTTCCTTAGGTTTTCACTATTAATTGTCTAACAATCTCAATCATAAATCTAAAGTGTCACCTAAATGAACAATCCTAATATAAAATCACATCACCTTTGGCTTGAAAAACTCTGGAGGGACCTATCAAAGACTCATGGACCGAATCCTTTCACCAATGTCGAACGCAACGTTCAAGCATATGTGGATGACATGGTCGTCACGTCGGAAAGGGAAGACCAACATATTGCCGACCTAGAGGAGCTATTTGCCACCATAGTAAGGTACAATCTAAAGCTTAATCCTGATAAATGCGTGTTTCGAGTTGAAGTAGGGAAATTTCTTGGTTCCTGCTAACCGGAAGAGGTATAAAGGTGAACCTCGACAAATGTGCAACGATTATAAAAATGAGAAGCCCGGCTAATGTGAAGGAAGTGCGACAGCTAAACGGGCACATGGCTACTCTATCTCGTTTCTTGTCAGCCAATGGAGATAAAGGGTATCCTTATTTATGAGTCTTAAGAAAAAAACCGCTTTGCATGGACTGGTGAATGCGAATAAGCTTTTGGGAACCCTATTCATCTGTACTGTTCAATAACATATCGGGTTATCAGCTTGGTCACTTTGCAGGATCAGGAGAAGATCCAAAACCCAGTCTACTTCGTAAGCAAGGTGCAACAAGGACTAGAGGTTCGGTATCAAACTATCAAGAAAGCTGCTCTAGTTGTGGTGTTCATAGCTCGACGACTTTGTCATTATTTTCAAAGCTTCATTGTGATTGTAATGATCGACCTGTCCGTTTGTAAGGTTCTCCAACAACATCGTAGGTTGGATGGTCCGTTCGGCGGTTGAGTTGTCCGAGTTCGACATACAGTACAAACGACGAGGGCCAATTAAAGGCCAGGTATATGTAGACTTTATGGTGGAGCTTTTATCCAAGGACTCCCAACCCGATCCTAATGATTTCCAATGGGTTCTTTCGGTTGATGGGTCCTTCAACCAACAAGGGACTGAAGCTGGAGTCATTATAGAAGGACCAAATGGACTCTTAATTGAACAAACCCTCAAGTTTGCATTCAAGGCAAGCAACAATCAAGCTGAGTATGAGGCCCGATAGTAGGAATGTTGTCGGCAAAGGAATTAGGAACTCAATGCTTGTTGGTGAAAAGTGACTCACTGCTCGTAACCGGGCAAGTTACAAGCGAGTATTAGGCCAAGGACCCGCAACACTATATATTTATGGCCTTTAATATAATTAATGATATAAAGAGAGTCATAAAGAAAATATGTTATTGTATTGGTCAGACGTGCTCAAATCTTCAGCCCAAGCACTTAAGTGTAGTAAGCTCGATTAGACAGGTTATGTGAGAAATACCCAGCTCGACCTGGGGCAAGTATGAACCTAATGACACGTTATGAGGTCGACCCAGATGTTTGGTAGTCTATATGGAAAGAAAAATTAAAGTAAAAACAACATAAGGAATAACTGAATTAGTTAAAGTGTATATATATTTTTTAAATAAAAGTTGTTAGGGATGATGTGGCATTGTACCCAAAAATAAAAGGTCAACATTAACAGAATGTACTTACGGTTGAAATCATATTGATGAGATAATATTCTTGTTGTTGAAATAATATTCTGGTTGATGAAAATCGTTGAAGGAATGTCTATAAAAGGGGTTTAAGACCCCGGGTAAAGGTAAACTTTTCTAAACCCTACACTGATACAGATTGATAGTTTGAATGGTTTCACTTACTTGATAGTCGGAGTGTGATCAACAGGTAAAGTCCCTTTCGTCACAAAACATCTTTAACTCAATTTAATACCACAAATAAAGTCACTTCAGGGTCTGACCGAGGTCAACAAACAATACACAACTTATAATTTTAAAACTTGCTTTTAAATTCTAATTTTGTCTCACATCCATCTATATTGAGTTTTTGTCGTGGATATATATCAAAAATACCATTAACATAGTAATTTTTATATTGCGAAATGTTTGAATGTGTAAAATAGAGCGATAAAAAAGTGATATCATAAAGCAAGTTAATTAAGACTTAATTAATATATTAAATTAAAAATATTAATTGATATAAGTGCTAAAAGGAGTGTGACTTTCAATTAAATCCTGCTAGTGGTTTTATAAAATGAAGAACTAAAACTAATAATTTGAAAAAACTTACAGCGTTATCCTATGGGCCAAAGCCCATACCTGTATAGTCTTATTTAAAAGGTTTGTAATAAAAATAATGTGTCATTCAATAACTTATATATATGTAAATCTTTGAAATTCATAAAAAAATATAAAATTTATTATTACAACTTATGTAGATTATTGATGCCCTTTATATCTGTGTCACTATTTACATTTGATCAACAAAATTGCTCAAAGTCAGTGAACAGGTTCATATGGAGTCTATGATACATCAAAACATAAAATATATACATAAAGTAGAATTAATTTTTAACTTTTTTTACGAAAGGTCTTAAATTCAAATAAATATTATGAATAAAAAATATCACTAAAAATGGTTGATTAGGTTATATAAACTAATTATTTAACCAACCCATATCAAGATAACTATAATATTTGAAATTTAACATTTGACATTTAGTTAATTCACAATAAAATAAACTACATGTAAAATTTAGACTTTAAAATAATTAATATCGTGAGAAATTGAAATGTAAAGTTGAGAATCTCGTACTCCAAAATAAGGAAAAGACCTACAATTTTTTATTGATTTAACAGTTTTTTAAGGTAAACTCCATTAATTTGTAGATCACCTGACTTTCAAAAGGACGTGAAAATCATATATTGGATGAAAATAAGTAAAATAAATAATATATAAAAAGAAAAGTTACAAATTTATCAGGTTTTATACTCGATAGGACAACGATATACTGACACTTCCACTTAACAATATTATTATTCTTTTTATTAATTGATGAATATAATATTTTATTATTAAAAGAGATTGTAAAAGTGAGATAAAAATAGGAGTGGCAAATTTTATTTTCTTATTGGATATTACATCAAGTCTCTTATATATTCTTCATTCATTCACTGTTTTTGAGTATGAAATAATTAATTTTGGGTGAGACTTTCCTCCCAAGTATGTCTATTTTGAAAGTTGTGAGTTTGGGAACAAAATTTAGTATGAGTTGGTTGGTGAGTTTGAGTGTTCTAAGTGAAAATTTGTTCATATGTTGAGAATGCAGTTACATAGAGAAGTTAACTCCTTTAGGGTAGGATGAATATGAGTGAATGAAAAGGCACATTTTGTTGAGGGGAAGGGAGGAAGGTTGAAGAGTGAAGGGTAGACAATCAAAAGATCCTGGTATATCGAACCCAGATTCACCAAAAGAGCAGAGCCAATGAGATGCTTCAACAGAATTCCATAGATGAGTCACATTTTCTTAGGTTACACAGCCGAAATTGCAGGGCTTACCAGAAGTGCAAGGAGGTGCCGTCTCTGCCACTCATTCCTAATTAAATTTCTAGAGACCAGAAAGCATGTTACATTTGGTGTTGGGTCATCAGCAGCACTAGCCTATATGAGTAGTAGCTAGAACAGGAGGATCTGTGTCTTTTTTGTATATTCAATAATATCAACAACAATGATAATGAATAGTGGTTACCATATTTATGTTTGGCAAAAAAGAGGAACAATAAAGAGTCCAGGTTGAATAGATGTTTATAACAAGCATGCATGAGTTGCTACTTGCTAACATCAAAAGTTGATGTGTACATGCCTTGATTGAAGTCTTATCATCAAACCTAGAACAATGGTTCAGTGGTGTGGGACTTTGTTTGGTTTGACTTGGGTGTGCTCGTTGAACCAGTTAAATCTGAATGGACAAGGGAATTGAATGGGGAATGTAATGGCTGGTTCGGTTATATTTAAATCCAAAACCTCTTTCTAAATACTACAATCTCTCATCAAACCTTTTCTTTCTTCATACCTTACCACCCTCTTTTAGCAACACCATAGCCGCGCGCAAAAACTGCAACCATATATGTCATTATTATTTTTATTTTTTTTATAAAATGTAATTCAATAAAAAAATACTACAAGTTATACACACCAATAAACAGGAATAATACTGCAACTATAAAATAATATTTAATAATATTAGGCTTTTGCACTGTAGTGTATTTTTTTTTAAATTACAAATTTATATATTTGTTTTATGAAAATGGGTAAATCGTATGATACATTTTAGATTGAAATTCATCTTAAAGTCGTATTCTTGAGATACCCTCTCACTCCAAAGACGTATTTATAGGTACAATTTATTTATTTATTTTTAAAAAAATTATAAAATATTTTAAATGTTTTTTCCATCTCTCTTATTTGAAATAATTAAATGATTTTTTTTATTTAAAATTTTCACAAACTGGATGAACTTTTTTTATTGAGCTAAACAATAAATTTAGCTAAAAAAAATTCAAAATTTCCTTTCATCCTATCTTAATTTCACTCTCTAAAATTCAAGTGTTTTAAAATTATTTCATATCCTGAAACCTTCATAAACTCCCAAATGTTTAAATGGTACGTAATAGCAATTTGAGGGTTTAAAGTTGAAGAAAAAGAAGATTAGAAGGTTAAATGTGCTTATTTTAAAACTGAAAATACTGGATTGATGTGGGGGAAAGATTGGGAGACCAAAATCACATATTATTCAAATTAAAAGAATGAAAAATACAATTATTATCGTCATCCTTGGGAATGTGAGAAAGTTGGGTGATCCAGAAGGTGAGTGACCCACTCCAAGCCCATAATTTATTTGCCCATACTTCTTCATTTGGGTCAACATCACAAACAAATAGCAACTTCTGCAAATGTAGCAAGTTTAGTATGCATTATTATTGTGTTATAATTTTTCACATAAAATGGGCACAATTCTGATTATTTTCAATAATCATGACTGCATTTACTAATTAAGTGACCCTCTCCCTCCATTAACTTCAATATGACTCTTTATTGGGACTAAATAGCATAAATACCTTTTACTTTCTTACATATGAATTCAAACATCTCTATATTTTATTTAGTTTATTTATTCTTTATTATTGATTAAAAAAAATCGATAATTCAATAATCCTAAAACAAATACAACATGCATGTAAAGTTTGTTGCATAGTGCTCAATTCATATGTCTTCCTTTTAATATGCGTGAAAAATGTAATTAATATTTTAATTTTTATATTATATTTTAAAATTTCATTATAAATAAAATTATTTACATTTTTAATGTACCTTTTATTTTCTTGATAAATTATTATGGAGTATTGACTAAAAGCGCGCGCATTAAATTTTTTATATAATTTTTTTTTCAAAAAATAATATTAAATGGAACAAATGAACGAAAAAAATATATTAAAATGAATTAGAAAAAAATAAAATACAATGTTTCATAGAAAAAAAAAACGCTTTTTTTTTGCATATTTGTATATCATGCATTAATGGAATCATGGAGAAAAAAAAATTTAAATAATGTACCAGTCGGATCCATACAACACCCTGGAGGTCCGACACCCGACACAACCAAAACCATTACATTCAAATAGAGGATTAACGAGACTAAACATTGATCAAACACTAGGTAATACACTTTTAATCATGATCCAAATCTATAATCCGACCCAATAACAAATGGTCCATTACAATCATAGGCATAGATTCCAAGAATCAGGTACATCATCACCCAGTACTAATAGCACCCAGTGCCGAACATCGAATTCTCACTTGAGCGTCAGAATGCCTTTTGTAGGTACCATTCAAGCGGGGAGTTCACGAAGATGAGGAGTGGAGAAGTGCTAGAAGGACAGGGCGACTATTTCTAGAGGAAAGGAGCAAAGGTAGACTGATTGACCGACCGATAAGGAAGACAATAGTTCTCTTGGTTTCAACCTCGTTCAAGAACAATTGGCGCCACCATGGGATCGAGAGAATTTGAAGGAGACAGAAAGCAAATGGTATCAACTAGAAGCATGGTGAACAAAAGGATGTTGGAAGTTGAGCAAATGGCGTTGTTGATGTCTCTGCAGAGGGAGATGATTGAGATGAAGAAGAAGAATGAGGAGGAGATTCTTTCTCTCCGGAAGGAAAATGAAGAGATGAAGAGAAAGCTGGTAACAGACCGAGCAATCCTGCAGGGAAGTCCCTTACGAATGCCACCGACACTAAGACTATCGAGGAGCCAAAGCCCACTCATACCCAGGAGGTTGAGGGCGAGTCCTACTTGAACAAATTGTTTCCCACGTCCGGCACGTTGGATATATCCCGAAGACACCCATTCACTGACTACCTGATGGGAGCACAATTGCCACTCATGTGGAAGGGCATGAACATAAACCGTTACGACGGAACGACCACCCTGATGAGCATATGGATGTATACACTATTCACATGAGTTTGTATACCTTAGACATCGTAGTCCTGTGTTGAGTGTTTCCAACTTCGCTGAAGGGAGGAGCTTTAAGCTGGTTCACGAGGCTTCCCCCAACTTCCATCGACTGCTTCGAGACCTTGGTGTCCAAGTTCGGGACACAGTTCGCCACAAGCTGATCGCATCATCTATCTTCCATAGCCCTAGTCAACATTCGACAAGAGAAATGGGAGTCACTCAGGATGTCCATGTGCTCCTTGCCAAGGTAATTTTCGTCCTATATTATACCCTAGACGTTCTAGGGTTACATTGCACTCAAAGAAGCCCAATTGTAACCCTCACTAGTCACTTCTAACTTAAACTAGACCTATTCTACTATTGGCCCAAATACAAGACTAAAAACCTATGTTACTTGGCCCAATTATTTTATGCTACTAGTCCCAATATATGGCCCATGAAATACTAAACAACTTTATACAATTTATTTAGGCCAAAGCTTAGCCCAAAAATAATGTGGACTAGTCAGCCAAAACTCAGTCATCTTGTGTTCTTCTGACTAAAGCTCTACTTTATGTTTTGATGACTTAGAGGTTGATGGGAGTTGATTTGAAGAGTTTTCATTTAGGTGACACTTTAGTTTTAGGATTGAGATTTTTAGGCAATTATGAGTGAAAAACCTAAGGAAAATCCCCACTGGACATTAACTTAACCAAGTGGTTAAGTAGATGTGAAGGTTCATTTCACAAAGGCAAAAGGAAAAAGACAATTATAAGGTGACAATGATGACAAGAATAGGTGCGAAATTTAAGCATGGAAAGTAAGAGTAAATGACAATATCCAAATAGACATAAAGAAACCAAACAAGAACATATTTATGAATAGAATGGAATGGAAAGATGAAAGAGTAAGGAAGCTTATGGAAATGGAGTTGAGAAAGTGAGCACACCACTTGGAGGATGAATTTACTCCAAGATAAGTGTTAGAAGTCGCCACTTGAGAGCTCTCAAAAACTCATAAGATAAGACTAAAGACTAAGAGGAACAAGCCTCACCAATCATCACACAAATTGTGCAGAGTAACTTTTCTTCTATTCAATTCAACTAGGAAATACAATGAGGGAGGTCTCCTATTTATAAGAGGAGGACCCTTGGAGAAAAAGTAGTGAGGGTAGGAAGGGAAAGGGAAAAGTGGTGCGACCTAGGTCATTGACTAAGGTCAATGCCGCACCATCATCCTAGAATTCTAGAAGCTAGGTCAAACTTCCTCCCTTACAAGGCTTCATGAGCTAAAAACCAGGCACCCCCCCCCCCATTTTTACTAAATGACACCTACTCTACTAAAATTACAAATAGGGACATCAAGTGATTCTCAACACCCAAAGTGTGCTCTGCTCCTAGTAACCCTTTGAGGTATGGTGGGTGTTAAGGTCATGGGTTGGGCCTGGTCAATAGGCGCCCTCTATCCTAGGTCCTCATCAGAGGTCTTCTTAGATGTGCTTTGTATATTCTTTTGTCCCAGAGTTGTCCTCTTTATTGGGCCTACAAAGATAAACAAAATTCCAATTAGGCCCATATTAAAGTAAGTCCATAAACAGACTATACATTATTACGTGGTTGTGTGTGGCTTTACAATTGCCATCATCACCTCCTACTTGAGAGGATTTGATGTGATTCCACTAGCACACTTTGAATGATTCTTGACATTCTTAGGAATCATCTTGAGTTGGATATGAGATAGGCACTTTATCATAGAATTGGATCAAGGTTCTATGAACAAGAACTCAC
>Ga0123342_1004180_pt1 | contig 22362 bp, 9 predicted proteins | sample Turbeawhitnodule_FD_89960 | JGI IMG/M metagenome (GOLD analysis project Ga0123342, IMG submission 89960) | Root nodule microbial communities of legume samples collected from Mexico - Turtle bean Mexico white nodule | ecosystem: Host-associated > Plants > Roots > Nodule | place: Mexico: Nepantla... | reverse complement strand
TAGTTTGTGTTGAAGAAACAACATAACGAATGTAATATGACAAATGCAGATCTCTTAGTCAAATTCAATACATGTATAAGTGTTTTGACATGAGTTGTAATATATATATATATATATATATATATATATATATATATATTTGTGAGAACCACGTGAATTTGTAAGTATTAAAAAATTAAAGTTTTTTAAACTTTAGTTTAGCTTGTATTTATGCTTTTTTTTATCCATAGTAATGATAGTGTGTTATAGCATGAATGATATTGCATATGAAAAGTTTTAACAAAAATAGACTTGAAAATGTTGTAAAACTATACACTTCATTTATTTTGTTTTAGACGGAAGTACATTGTTTAACAAATATTAAAAAATATAACACTAAAATGCGTGGAAAAGCTTTGAGTGATGAAATTTGTAAAATAAATGAGTTGTAAAAAGTGTAACTATATTTAAAAACTATACACTAAATTCTTATTCAACAATGCAATAGTAAAATCATCTATAAATAATAAATAGTGACATTTTAATAATTTATCAAAGAGAGGTAAATATAATTATCTACAAATAACTGCTGAAATAAATAAAAAAATATTATGTAAAACTGACTACACTGCCCCTCTATATTTACTCATATTGTGTCTGATTCCTGTCTCCTTTTAACATTATTTTGACCTCCGTTCTGATAGCAATGTTAAGTAGTGTGAAAGATCAGTAAAAACAGAGTGCAACACATAAAAATCACTAAATCTTTCATAAACATGTTCATTTAATTTTTTGTCAACCAACAGATTTTAAGCAAATCCAGAGAAGAGGAAGATATCAAGGGAAGGAATTTTCAATTCATATAACTGACCCCAATAATAAAAAAATCATTTACACAATAAAAAATTACCTACAAATAAATTTTATATTCATTATTTTATTAAATACTAAAATAATAAATATACTAATAAAAGAGATATTCACAAAAATTTAGAACTAATAATATTTGAAAAATAAATATGGTTCATTATTGATGTTAGTTTTAAAATGTTTAATTAGTATAATTTTAATTTTACTTAACTGACTACTTTTTCTAATTTATTTTGTTAGTTAATTTAGGATAGTGAAAATGCTTATATACATTAACATTAATTAATCTAAGTTATTTAGTATTTGAATTAAAAATATCAATTTGAAATAAACGATAGGGATTTTGTCAAAATCAACTACTTTAATTGTGATTCTTTTACTTAAGCAGGATGTCTGCTTCCCTTCTCATGTGTAATAATTGACCCTTTTAATAATCAATTAAAAAATAAAAAATAATACTAGTTAATATCTTTTAAAAACAAGGACTACATATATACTATAATCTACTCTTTAATATATAAATATATATTATTTATCCTTTAATAAATAAAATTTAAATATTTAAGTCAATACAATTATTTAGCAGTTTTTTTTTTACAATCTCACACGAAACAAAGACGGAATAAATAAAGCGGTTTTTTTAAAATTTGAAATTCAAAAAAGACATTAGAAACTGACATGGGAGTTGTTCCATCCACCACAACCAGGCCCATTGCATCTTTTCCCGCTCATTGTCACTTTTATTAACGCTTTTCTCGTTTTCTATTTTTATATTCAAAACATCAAAAACCACAAAACCAACCACTAAGTACTGGTTTTCAATTCTGAAGCAGAAGATGGAAATGGAAGAACCTGCCAAAGAACAGCCCCTCTCTGTTGGTACTCTCTTTCACCCAATTCTCTGAATTTACCTTTTTATTTATTTATGCATGTCTTTGTGCAGAGTCACAGTGACAACAGTAATGGTTACGTCAAATTTGGTTATCTCAATTGAACTGTGCGGTGGTTCTGTTTCAGGGAATTCTGCGGGATCCAAACTCCAGAGGTACCCCCTACGATCGTCCTCTAAATTCAAGGAAAGCAAACCAGACCTACCTGATCGCATCAATTCTTCTGAATCTAAAAGGTACTTTCTCATGTATTGTTGTTATGAAGTTAGATTAAGTCATTAGGTGTTTTTTTGATTGAGAGAAAATTTCATTTACCTGTACTCTTGTCTCAGAATCTATTTGAAATTTCGAATTTTCATCTCACCAATTTGCTTCTCATATGAAGGGCATTCTCTGCACCAATAACGAATATGGAGCATGTGATTCGATGTTTTTTTGGGCTTTACCTAGTTAAATGGTCTATATTGTACTGATTTAGGCATTAGTCATCTATGAGGAAAAAAAAACTTAGTCTCTATATTTTTATTATATTAGTACAATTTGGTTCTTGTTATTAATGTGATTTTTAAATTTGACGCTTTAAAACATGAGTTTAGTCCTTATAAGTACTAGACGCTTTAAAACATGAATTTAGTCCCTAAGGTTCTTTCACTCATAAGGCCAAATTATTTGTTTTTTTTTTTGTGTGTGGAAAACTTGCAAATTATGTACTCTGCAAGTTTAGGCCTTAACTTTCTGTAATGAAAAGGTTTATGTTCCACTTTTTTTATCTATCTTAGCTTGTGTTTGGGCATTGAGACAGTGCTCAGGAAATCACGTGGTAGTTGAAAATCCCACGTTCACAAAAATAAACAGAATAAATCATATATAAATGAAATTATAAATTCATTTATTTTCTTAATATTTTAGATTAGAAGTGTCTCAAGATTTAAATTCTCAGAATTTAATTCTTTTAAGTTCTGATATTAGTTACGGTACTTTTACTTGCTTCTATGTTTGCACTGTCTCTTCTCAAGGCAACATGATAAGTGGTTTTTGGTATGAGCTGTGAAATTGGAATTTATTGTAAACACTTTCATTTTCAGAGGGTTAAGTACTCCATGTGTAAGCAGAAGTGTTGGTGGTCAGTCTACTGGTGCTAAACCACCAAGGAGACTCTCCGTTCCTGTCAAAGCCTCTTCCTCTCCAAATCCAAAGTTTGGCCACATTACCCCAATCTCAGAGACCAGAAAAATTAGGTATGGCAATAGCCAAGGGTCTCAAAGCAGAAGTCAAACACCGGCATCTGACAGTTCCAAAACACCCGGCCGAATGAAGTTCAATCTCCTATCTTCCTCTTCATATTGGCTAAACCAGATCAAGCTGTCTGAATCTGCTGCTAAGCACTCAATTTCACTTGGATTCTTCAAACTTGCTTGGGAAGCAAGATGTGAGGTAACAATATCAGTAGATATTACAAACATAAATTTTCTGCATGTTTCAATTTTCTTTCCTTTTACTTCTTTAGGTTCAAATATATTTTTCATTAATTCACCTTTTTTGTCTGCCGTATTATCTTTATGGATTGCAATTTGCCGCAGAAAACAGTATCTCTGCCTTGTTCTTTTTGTTAACTAATTGAACCCTGAACCCTTTTTCGTTTCATGATTCCTTGGTTCAATGGCAACAACCATAGCCGTTCCCGATGATGCAAGACGAGCTAAAATCTTATGTGCAAAGACATGAGCTTGCTGAACTCGGAGAAGTGAAAGAACTGCTTCAAAGCTATTACATTGCAGAAAATATAGAGCAGACCCCAGTTTCTGAAAGCATTTCGCAGGTGCTAGAGGAGGAGGGAACTCGATCCTCTGATGATGGAGTACACTGCTGTTCTTCATCCATCATGGATACTGAAAAAGTGAAACCCGAATCATTGGAAACCGAATCCACACCATTATCTCCTGTTAAAGCAGAGCCAACAAAGAAGGAAACTGGCCAAAAGAATAACCTCGGATCCAGGTTGAGAGAAAATCTCAAAAAGAACTCTGCAAATTCAACACCTGTTTCTGAAAGGGGGAGCTCTAGGTTGGTTAAAAAATCAAAGAAGCCAACTAAGCAACAAACTAAGAAGGAAAGGAGCGAGCTCAAGAAACAACCACAAAAATCTGATGTTATTAAAGGCAAGAGTCCAAAAATAGTTAACACTGATGACATTTTTTTAGTTCAGCTAGTCTAACAATATCTCGTGATCATTTTCTTTCACAGTTCCAATCAGCCCTACAGGTTCTGTAGACAATGCACAGGGAAACAAAGAAAATATGGTAACTTACTATTAAGTATAATTTTTGACAAAGTTGTGAAAAGGGGGTTATGTGACTAACATGTTTTGCTTCTTTCACGTGTAGGACGTTCGGTCAACTGATGAGATCAGTTTGTTGACAGAAGTCGCGTAAACAAGATTGCAGATCTTAAGTTTGTAATTCTCAAACTTTGCCTACTGTACTTTATGTCTATATATATAGGAAAACGGGTGAAAATTGTTGTCACCGTTTTGTGCTTCGTGTCTTGATGTGTGTTAATCAAACCAAACTGTATTGAATATTCTGGCAAGTGCTTTTTATATAATAATATATATATTTTGCATACACATGGATTTCAGACGTAATTAGCATGTTTAAAGTTATTATTTCTTAAATGATTATACGGATTTCAACGTTATGATATGTTTTGTGAATATATACGTTAAAATCCATAATGTTTAAATTGGAATATGATATATAACGTTTAAATTTGAAATATGATGCCTAAATATGTCATAATAATAATATCGTCCAAATTGAGAAAATTTTAACCTGAATTTAGATTCATTTTAACCAAACAATATATTCTCTCTTTCTTTAGAAGAAAATTCGTGTTTTCCAACATGTTCTTGGGACTGAGGTTGGCTGATATTTTCTGTTTTTTCAAATGATTAATGTATGGGTTTGAACATAAATTATGTTAAACGTGATTTTTATTATAAGAATATGAAAGCACAACTTTATTTAAACTATTATAAAAATTGTCAAACTTTTAGTATACATATTTAAATAATAATGTCAAATATTCTTTGAAATGATGAGTATATTTTGTACGCTTAAATGTTGTAACATTATTAGAAGCGAACCATCATTAACTTATGTAATAATAAGAAGTGATACCCAACACACTTTTTAATATATTCTTTATTATTACTTAAAATTTACTAATAGTAAATAAATTGTGTAGGATATAACTTTTGATTTATATTCTAATATTTTTTACCAATAATGTTTCAAAATGATAGAATAAAAAAAGCGTTTTACCAATTGCATTTTAAGGTAAATAAACATATACAACTTTTTCTTTTAAATATCAGGAAAATTTCTTACAATCAAAATCAGTATGAATTCAGAACATAATTATTAGCTTTGTCTAATTTATTTAATTTTTTAAACTTTGATGAGATTTTTCCACATTCTATGAAAAATAAAAGCTAAATTTACATATTATATTTTATTCGTACAATATACAAACTAAACAATAGTAATTTATTTAAGCTTGTCATTGTTTAAGATTTCTGCCAGACATTCCACCAATGTTGTCAAACAATTAAGTGCATGTTTGTTTGATTATCATAAAACTGTGTAAACTATTCCCACCTTCTAAACTATGCTCAGTAAATCCATATTTGTCAAGCAAATCCCTCTATATACGAAATAAACCTATGGGCTTCCTATATATATAAAACATATTTGTTTGCAATATATTAATGTTGAACAATTCAAATAATATTTTAGGTTAAATATAAATAATAATAATTTGTTTGCAACATATTATATTAAATAGATATATTTATATTTTTTTAATCATTAAACAAGACCTAAAGAGTCAAACTTACAAAGTCATTGAAAAATATAGCCCTCACCGTGACCTTATTAAAAAGAATAGTTTCTTAACAATTACTTTATTATGTTGTATTATAACTGTATATAATAATAACCATATACAATAAATGTATTACATGATAATATAAGAAAATGTGTAATTGCTAATAAACTTATTTAGGTTGATAGGACAGACTTTTGACGTTATTAGGTCCTTTTTATGCGAATCAGGTCGAGTTTAAAACAAATTAAAAGTCATTCTTAGATTGTTTTTTCTTATTATTATTTTAAGGTCATACTCAGATATAATAACGTCTAACCTAAGTTATTTTCACATCTAGAGCTGTGATCAATCACCTCATTCAGGCAGATACGTCGACTTCACAGTCACACAAGAGAAGGTTGAAAGCAAAATCAAACATGCAATGTGACAATGAAATCATTGAAATTGAAGCTAGTTTAATAAAGCCTTGGTATCATAACCAGTTCAGAAGACTACAACTTATACATTGAACCGTGTTAGACAATAATCCAATTCAAATTGACAGAATTCTATAATATAATACATGAACTGACATGAACAATGCATAGACTACGATTGATTAAACATAAGGTAATCCTAACATTCAAAACAGTAAGGAATGACATGAAATTCAGTAAGTTGGCACAATGATTCTTATAGGCAGCAGTCCAACCTAATTCATGTCTTCAAAGGCCCACAGACATATGACGGGTGGTGAGCTTAGTCAGCTGTCCAACTTTGCTCCACAATTTCTCTAACTCGTCTATTGTACTCGCGCTTGTTTGCACTAAACGTCCGAGCTGCTTCTGAATTTGCAGGAGAATTTGGGTTGGGATCACAAAGTAATGACTGCCACAGAGTAATAATTACTTTTCAGAAGTAATGGAAACATTTTAACTACTATATATCAAACATGTCAAAGACTAGTACCATGAACTTAGCAATTTAGACATGCACAATTACTTCTCAACTACCCTGGACTGAGATATCACAGCCACGTTATATCAGAATGGAAAACAATAAAGTGTAACTTATCCCCAATAAATGGTGTGCACTCTGACAACAAGAGAATACTGATACCATCTTCTGTTACAAACCCAGAAAAAGAAAAAAAAAACGAAATAAAGTTAATAAGAAAATGAAATATGAACAGAAAAGGGAAAGTATTCTCCTTACAAAGGTTTCCCCATCACAGAGTTGTCCCTTTCACAACTGAGCTAAACCTCCGTTTTCAGACAATAATCAATTACTGATCCATATTCTACTCCCCTACCCCCACGCTGTTAAACTAACTGCCCAACTGATCATGTTACTAACTCTAGCAACTTTGCCTTACTTGTATCTCTAATTAGTTGGCATTGCTGGGCCTATTTATTTCCTATCATTCCTCTGATATTGACCCCATCATGGTCCTAGCACAGGGAGACATTGGAACATGGTGCTTACCTTGTAGCGGAAGCACACTTACCAGGTTCAATTACCATTGTCCAATGAGTTCCAATAATCACATTTAGCGCATCCTTAAAATGCCTCATCATGCCTAGGACCTCCCCCTTAAAGAAAATGAACCCCCCTCACCAAAAAAAAATATGACATGCTTCTATCTTATATGTTTGGTTTTGTGATTTATATTAGCAAAAAATTCCATTAAGATAAAAGCTCACAAAGAGGATGATCTGAAATCCTTCTAAATACAATAACCATGAAGGGAGGGAGGGGGAGAGGAATTGAAAATACATCATATCCGAACAACAATGCAGTCTCTTAAAAGGTCAGACCTAAAATAAATTCTTACAAGCTCCTTATACCCATAAACAAGGAAACTAAAAAAACGAAGCTGTTCTATTAAAATGTTTCACAGACTTAAAGGCTTAAAATTCTGGAACTACACTACAATTGACAGTAATGAGTTCAAACATTTAGCAGGGATAAGAAAGGACTGACAGACGATAAAAGAATCATTAAAATTGAGAGCGAGTAAATCAAAAGAAAATGCCTTGAAATTTGTAAAGAGAAGAAAATGATAATCTTATAAAGAAAATCATGTTCCTGAATTGCATTCTCCATTTTTTGTTGAAACTGTGAAATTAATGGTGTAAAAGGGAAAGCCAAGTTAACATTGCAAATGAATGAAGACATGAATCAGCAAACAGCAAGGGACATTTAAAAGGAAAGGTAATGCCTTGAAGCAGATAGCACTTCAATAGACAAAAAGACATAAATAATTTAAAAAGCCACAGGATCTTGCATTAATTTGTGCAAAATGTTGGATGGTCATGCATAGGTCAAGGCGGACAAACCAGACCTCAAGTCTGGAACTAATTGTGCAGATATAAGTGCTTGCTCTTCTTATTGTAATATACTAACAATGAAATGAAAAGAAATGTAGAATTGTTGACAATATTATACAAGATAATACCTGGATAGAAGTGAGTATTGCAGCTACGTCGTATATAGGACTCCATTGATTTTGTAATATATCCAAACAAATACTTCCATCCGCATAAACTTCCCACAGAAGAAAAACGACATTACTAGTTAGATAGGTAATTTATGTATAAGAAGATTAATCATTTCCACCTAAAACTTACTGTTTGGATGAAACATTCGAGAGACAAATCGTACAGTTGGTGGCTTGTTAGGATAATCCTCAGTAAACTGGAGAGTCAACTTAAACGTGCCTAAATAATTCAAAATGTGAAGACATTGTTGTGATAGGGTTAAGAGAGAAAAATGTGACTTCCAAGTATATGAATAAGATTTACTGATTATGAGCATCCAATTTTCATTTAACTTTTCCAGACCATAATACAGCTTCACGAAGAAAGAAAAATTTAGTTTAATATTCCAACAAAATATCCTTCTCTTGTTAATGTAAATGCAATCTCTAATATTAACATAACAAGAACAAAAGACTTATTCCACTAAGTCATCACCTCTGACAGAAACATAAACCAATATAAAAAAGAAACAATATAAAACTAATGTATGACAATATAATAAACAGAAATTAGAATTAATACTGCCAAATGAGAACCCAAAAAGAAAACAGTGGTAGCAACGAAATTGTTCCAAGATAGTACTTATGGTAAAAACAAGCTCATCAAATATAACCTAACCAGTAGCGTAGCATGCAATGTACAAGATGGCTAAATAACTGATATGACACATGCATAAAAGAATTTCCAAGATAGGAATCATAGTAAGAGGACAGACTCACCTCCGTCCCATGGAGTATCATCAGGACTGCAATCCAAAGCAGACAAGAAAGCAGAAATTGCTTATCCATCCATACTTAAACAAAGCAGGGGAGGAAAATAAAACAAAACGAAGTGACTATATTATATAAGTAAACATCGCACCGCATCTTCTATCCAATTCAACTCACCCAAATATGACAGCATTCCACAGCATTATGTTGTTATCCTGAGGGGCACCACTGATTCCTGCAGGTGGGTCTTGTTGCAGCCTCTTGAAATCTCTCATGAGCCTCTTCCTAGAGGGAGTAGACATTGCTACCACCGAGAAACACTAACAGCCACAAGAGAGAAAACACGAAAGACTTCAATTTTCTTTTCAACAACAAAAAATAGAGGCAAAACCTAGTTCACCACTATATGCAAAAGAACACACACAGACACACATATACATATATATATATATATATATATAGAGTATAACTCTCAAAATTTTCACAATCATTCCCAGGACAACGACTCAGGCCAAATAGTTTCACTGGTCTCGTACTAAAGCTTCATCCGAAACATAACAAGAACAAACCCCAAAATTTTGAAAAAAAAGTGGAAATTTCCGAGGAACATTGAAAAGGGGGTTTTGATGCAGATCCACCTACCAATCATCGACCGTTAGGCCATAACAAACGCAAATTGAAAGGAACAAGATAACAAATGAATAAAAATAATGATAAAAAAACGAAGTAATTGAAAGTAGAGGTAAAAGGAGAAGAAATTGAGTCACCGATGTGTGTGAGTGGGAATGATAGTGAGAAAGAAGAAGCAAGAGCAATGAAAGATGGAGGATTGTGGGATCCAAAGTGGTGGCGGCAGAGAAAAAGTTAATAATGCTTCAATCTCACGATATTAATACGCGGATTTAAGAAGCGTACGTGCCGTAACTGTGTCTATGTCTGTCTCTCATCAGCCTTTCCAACACCCCGTTTAAAATATGGCATATGTTTTGCTCCAATTTTTCACGTACGAGTAATATTAAATTGGAATAAAAAGCATTTTAAACACATTCAACTTTTACCTTTCTACATACAATTAATAAACATCAACTATTATTTTACCTTAATTAATACTTACTCTTTTATTATTACTTTAATAGGTCTTCTCATTAAATTGATATTTATAGTTTTTTTAACTCATTTGATTAATAAAATAAATTTTAAAACAATTGTAAAATTATATATTTATAAAATGATTGCATTCTCTTTATTACTATAAATTAATTTTAATTGAATATTAAAATTAATTTTATTATTATCATTATTAATATTTTTTAGTATTATTCCACACTTTCATTTTTTTTCTTTTGTCATCCAACACTTTCTCTCTCCCTTCTCTCTTCAATTTCTCTTTCACACCTCATCTATTCTAAAATTTGATCACGTCATGTTGTGGCTGGGGAGTCAGGTTACATTTCTACCCGATCAGATTTTCAAACAGAAAAAGTGCATTTTTATTATAAAGATTCTTTATTCTCTATTTTTCTTTATGATTTAGTCACCAATCTTAGTGGGTCAATTGAGAAAACTGTTTCTCTCAATTTGATTAATCTCATACTAAAATTTGGTAATATTTGAAAAAATTGCTATAGGTACCTAAATTTTAGAGTGGTTCCTCCGTTTGAAGTAGAATTTCCATCAGAATAAGGAATTTAAGGTAAAAATTCTGAGGTCTTGTGAGATTGCTTATGGGCTGAAAATCAACTTTAATAAATCAAAGTTGGCTACTATAAATGTTGAAAGAAGCTCCCTTGATCTATATGCTAAATCTCTGAACAATACTCTGATGAGGATACCTTTCAAGTATTTAGGGCTAAAAGTAGGAGGAAATCGAAGAAAGAAACAGTTTTGGAAGCCAATTCTAAATAAGTTGCGCGACAAGTTGTGCGCTTGGAAAAATGGATATTCTTTTCATTGGCGGGAAGGATTTGCTTAATCAATTAAGTATTAATTGTCATCCCTCTATTCTATTTATCCTTCTTTAAAGCAATAACGGTGGTTTATAACAAAATTATTAGTATTCAAAGGAGCTTCATATGGGCGTGGGGCAGTGAAAAAAGAGTTATTTCTTGGGTTAGTTGAGAGAATGTTTGCAAACCTATGGAGGAAGATGGGTTGGGAATTAAAGATGCCAAAAGGTTTAACAATGCTTTACTGGCAAAATGGAAATGGCGGTTAGTGTGTAATGAACAAGGAAAGTGGAAAGACATATTAGTTTCCAAATATGGGTTGGAATCAGGTTGTAGGAAAATCCAGTCTTGGTGGTAGCGAGATTTATTCAAAGTATGCGGTGAGGGAGAAGAAGCAGGGTGGTTCCAAAAAGCTTTACAATGGAAAATTGGTGTCAAGGATAGAGCTGGATTTTGGGAGGACGGGTGGCTAGGTAGAGTAACCTCATGTGTTTGTATCATAGGTTGTATTCTTTATCCTTGGATTAGGGGATGGTAGTGGGAGAGGTAGGTTTATGGGAAGACTCAGGGTGGAGTTGGCATTTAAGGTGGAGGAGAATCAGGTCTGAATGGGAAGCTTTGCAAGAAGAACATATGCTTAGAATTATTTCTGCGTGTATTTTTAATAGGGAGCTAAAGGACAACCAAATTTGGGAAGGAGATATCTCAGGGGAGTTCTCGGTTAAATCTACTTACGAGTGTATAGCGTACCAGGACTCTAGTAACTCTCTTGGCATTTTCAATCAGTTTTGGCAAGTTAAAGCATTACTCAATGTTTTAGCTATTGCCTGGAGGTTCTCTTGAACAAAATGTCAACTCGAAGAAGTTTGATTAGAAGAGGAGTGGTAGTCGGTTCAACTATATGTGAGATGTGCCAAGATTTGGAAGGGTCGACTCAACATTTGTTCTTAGAATGCAGTGTTGCACAGAGGGGTTGGTCTCTGTGTTTTAGATAGTTAGGAATTCTGTTCGTTCAAAATAAGGATTTAAGAATCACTTTGAAAACTTTCATTTGGTTCATATGAATGCTAAACGGAATATGGTTTGGAAGGGTGTGTGGGCGACAGTCGTGAGAGGCATTTGGGAGGCATTTGGGAGCAAAGGAATTCTATTATCTTTAAGCTAGGGAAACCTGATGTGGAAGAAGTCTTTCATTTAGCACAACTTCAATAGTGGTTATGGATGAAAAATAGGATGCATGCATTGTCTTTCTCATTCTCGGTTGATATTTGAATACAGACTTATGTATTAAAAGCTATAGGTAAGTGACAAGGTTTGTTTTTGTGCCTGTGTATTTAGATCTGGTTGAGAAAAGGTTGTAGATCAATTATTTATAGTGCCTGTGTAATGAAATGTGCACATATATCTAGTCTCTAGTAGGCACTGTTGTTGAAGGGATCTTTTCTGCCTTGAGAGGGAGGTTTTACCCTCTGCCTTAAGAGACAAAATAGATTTGTAGTTTGCATATGTCTGCGGCAATAGCTTGCTCTCAGGTGGAGATTCATCATAAAGTGGAAGGGTGAGGAATTTTGTTGAACCTGGCTTTAAGTCATAAGCATGTATCGGCTTTAATGATGCTGAGGTTTTATGTTTGAGGCTTTAATTTTGTTAATACATTTGAAGTGGTGCCAACTCTGTGCTTATACAGTTCGGAAGGTGTATATATATACTCCAAAATTGGTTGATGGTGGATTTAAGAGTTGTGCAACATTGGAGTTGTAGGGTGGGAGATGTAGGAGAAATTCTCAGAAGATTTCTTTTTATGTATATGTGTTAGTTTGGTGTCTTGATGCAGATAGATTTGGTCTTGGAAAATTTGATTTGTTTCTTTGTTTTCCTGTGATGATTGGTTACTGGATGATTGGAGTGTGGGAGTGGGATGGTGTTGTTGGAGGTGCTTTGTGTATTAAAGGAATATTTGTATGAGCAAAACATGTGCCTTCTACAAAGTATACAACTTTTGTAGGTGCTGAAGCTGTCTTTAAAGCAGGTAATGGCACTGATTAAATATTTTGGGGTTGAGAACTAACATTGTTTTGTTATGGAAGGGTGGTTTGGACCCAAATCTGATTATTGCTTGCTTTGCTCTTTAAGAAGTGTAGGCAGTGTTAGGTGGTCATGTAGGGAGTTTTACCTTGCGTTCTTTTCTGATTTGGATTCTCTTGTTACCTGTGTTACGGGCATATCCTGCTTTGGTTAGCTATACTATGATATTTGTATAAAGGTTCCTTTTTAATTTATATTTATTTTTTGTTGAAAAAAAAATGTTTGGGAAACCGATCAAGTACCTGATTAAAACATGTACCTGATTAAAACATGAATCACACAACTTAAATAATGTTGGTTACAAATAATAAATAATATGGTTCCAAATAATAGAACGTTCGGCAAACCAGTATAACAAATGGAGTATTAAGATGTGTAATATTGAGTTAGTTTTAAAATTCTTTTTTAATATGATTTTAGAGATAGAATTTATTTTCATCTAAAATTTGTTTGATTTATCAAGTTATTCTTTCGGTGTTATTTAACGGTCCATAAATATATTTAGTACGAAATAATTGATATGAGAGAATATATTGAAAATCTTAAATAAATGGATGATGATATTTTGACATCCAATTTATACTCATAATAAAATATTAATATTTATAATAAAAAATAAAAAATTGTCTTTAATAAAAATATGGACAAAAAATAAAATATTAAAATAAATTTTAAAATTAAAAAAATTAAAATATTAATATTTAGTGGAGTTTAGGTGAATTACATGACAAACAATCATTTTCCCCTTATGTATACAAGTCAAAATCAACCAGCCTCTCAGATTTCCTACCACTAAAAAGTAAAACTCTATCCAAAATGAGAAAAACTGTGCTTGCTAATCCATTACTGCACAACTCAAACTCTCCAGTATTTAATCAAATGCAGTAGCTTCTGGTTCAGTCTTTGATAAAGTATATTTCATCCCAAAATAAATAAAAAAAGGAGTAAACATCTATGTTCATAATTTATTTACGTGTTTGTGCTGAATTTTACTTAGCATATCTTAATTAATTACATCAATAATCCAAGAAAAAAAAACTAAAGTAGCTGGTTATAGAAAAATCACCAAATGTTTAATTGGTGGTGTCGCTATTATCAGCAGGAGACGCAGATGCAGATGCACTTTTGGGGGTGGAAAACGGCAAAGACGACGGCGGTAGAAACATCAAACTTTTCGTCTGTGTATTATTCGCGGGCGTTTTGTTCAAGAAGCTCGATGCACAACCATTGACTTTCGAAGTTGAACAAGGCAAGGTAGAAGAGGAATTATTAGACGCGGGAAACACCTCACCCCACTTCATTTTCTGACCCAAACTTGGACTTTCTCCAACACTATTACCACCTTGATTTCCTCGAACACCACCACCAATAAACGAAGTGAGCGCTGCAGCCAAAGCTGATTGAAAAGTAGGGTCTGCTGTGATCACTTTCGTTGCTGCAGATATAGTATCAGCTGGTACACCACCTTGAGGAACGTTTGGAATATTGCTGTTGTTCTTTTGCATGTAGGATTGGTATATATTTTCCACTTGTTGTCTCCCAAAGTTTACATTCCCAAGTATGTTCCTGGTATTATATGGTGGTTGAATAGTATTATTATTGTTAAGGAAGCCGTTGCTCCACGACAATGCATTGATTTCTGAGGAACTGCTGAAGCTTAGGCTTGAGGAAGAGGGGTATCTGGGTTGGTTGTAGTTTGAAGAGAATCTAACGAAGGGTGATGAGGAGGAAGAAGCTGGGTGTGAAGTGAGGTCGAGAGTGATGGTTGGATGGGAAGGTGAAGATGACAGTGCAGGGTTGGACAGGTATAATTGCCTTGGTTTTGAACCATCTGAAAGATAGAAGTTGAGGCCGTGGAGATTGGTAGCAGAAGTGGCTGCTGTTGTTGAAGGTGTTGATGCAGAGTGAGAGGTTGATGAACCAGAAAGAAGCATGGATGCTGCTGCGGAAGTTGTGGATGCCATGGCAGTAGCTGAAGGTGGAAGAGTGTGGTTGTGGGTCCCTTCATACGTGGTAATTAGAATGGACATGTCATCAACGCATCTTTGCACCTGAAATATGCACATCATCAGTTGCATTTTAATCCTAGTATTTCCATAAATTATCACAAAACAATTTCAATATTTTCATAGACGTCTTCAATTTTCCTTAATGTGGGATACACATCCACATTAAGTGTTTGAATTATGTTATATATTTTCTTTATTGCACTATTTATTTTTATCTCTTTTATCTACATTAAAAGTCCAGCCATTTTTTGTAGAAAAAAAAAATGTAAACAAATAAGATGAAAATAATATATGATTGGGATATATATATATATATATATATATGGATAAATATAGATATATAGATAGATATAGATACCTGTTTTCTGACAGGACATGATGGTGCAATGGTGCAACGATAGTAAGCTCGAGGGCAAGGATTTCCCTTTGCGATCTTCTGTCCATATTTCCTCCACTGGCATCCATCATTCATCTGTTTCAATAGTATAGCAAAGCGTGAACAAATGGCTCTCTATATTGAAACTCTTAAATACTATAGAGTTCTCTCCTATTTATATGTTTGTGCAAAGTGTTTTGTCTCATGCATAATTAGAGGGCGTGAAAATATGTTTTCTCATGACCAAAGAGACTAAATAGAATGAGGTGAGAGAATAGAGATTCACTGTTGGAGTGTCGCATCTTGCTCTAACGCAAACTCGTGGCTTCTTCATAGGGTTTTGCTGAGCAACTTCATCCTCTGTGTCCCTAATTGTCTTCTGTGTCTCCTTACTGGGAGGCCAAGTTTCCCCAGCTTCTTCCTTTGGAACTTCAGAACTGTTTTCTGGGCTTGGATTAGGCAAAGCTTCAGTTGTGCTTCCTGACTTTGATTTGCACAGTCCAAGAGTCAAGTCTTCGTTAAACCCTTCATCATCCTTCAATTTTTTACAAACTTTTATTTTCTCATCGTTTCTTTGATTGTTAGGAACTCTTCCTAGGCTGAGAGAAACTAGATCCGATTCCTCTAATGTGTCTTCTTGGTTATCATTTCCTTTATTCCTTTTTGTCCCTTGCTTAAGTACGTCTTGAAATTGCATTTCAAGTGTCCGATACTCACTCATTATTTTGTTCAAAGACCTCTTTAACCGCTGATTTTCTTCTCTCACCACACCCATTTCAGCTTTCGTGCTCTCAAGCTGATCATCAACCTACAACCACCCATAGAAACATATATATCAGTACTATTTGTTCTTATACTTACTTCCTGAACCGTGGGAATGAGAACATAGAATAAAATAAGAAATCATTGCATCATTATAAATTCAACCTCTTCCTTTTTGTCTGTGGATGTGCTAGGTCCAGCCTCCTGTTTGGATCTTTCTGTGTTAGCTGCGGGTGCTTCCTATATCACACAACCAATAATCATCGCATTAAGTTTTTGATATAAACAAGGTTATGTCATATACTCCAATGATTCAAGAATGTTAAACAATGTTCTTAAAGATAAACAACTACCTTGCTTTTACATGATATATGAAATTTGTGGGGGAAACTTGTGATTGCAGGCATTATTACGAAGGACAAAGGAAAAAGAGAATTCTTATGTAGAATGGAAGGAACATATTTGTATTGAATGAAGAATTATATGACTATAAGAAACTCATCTAGAATCTTTCCCGTTTTATTTGGCCCGGTGTTAGAATATATTGGTTTTAACTTGCACGTGCTCGATGAATTATATCATGTTGAAAATATCATTAGTTTTCTTTTCAGGCACATGCGTTGGTCAACTCTTACCAGAGGTCATTGATTAATGAAATAACCCTTTTAGTAATGTTTGCCAAAAGATAAAACGTTTTTAACAATTTTCGCAAAGGCCATGCATGATTGGACATTTACATCAATTTCTCAACCGAGTTTTTTTAGCTTTTGGTTTAAGATTTCTATCAAAAGAAGAAAAAAATGGTTTTAAGATTTTCTGTACAAAGTCATTAGAAAGGTGCTACTCCTTGATTAATGTGCACCGAATAGGATAATTCTTTAAGGGAGTAAAGCTCTTTCACTTTATTTATTTTTTTTGTTCAGAAAATTCGTATTAAAAATCTTATTTATAGGAAATTAGTTTCCTTACAACCTAAACTAATAGACGTTAATATTGACGGGGTTTCTTTTGAATATAAATCTTTTCTTCGAGTTGACTAGTTCAATTACTTTCATGTTTCAAGTTGTAGATATACACACAATTTTCCTTTCTTTATCGTTATAACAGATAAAATTAAGAAAATATATGGATTTTGCCAAACATATCCACAAAGATTAATTGGTTGTCATTTTAGGATGCGCAAATTACTATGGTGGTGATGATACGACAAAAAAAAAAGAATCCAAAACTGTTTTCGGGAAAACCTATGCCCTGATAATCGAATTAAATTTCTTGTGAGGATTGAAAACAACTTCCAGAAACCGACCAAAAGAAATTCAACACTGTGTGTTTCAATTCTGGAAAATTATAAGGAGGGGGAGCTTAAGAAGGAATCAACATTAAAATATCAAAGTATCCAACAATCAACTATGCTTCTTTAAACAAGATCATTCTCTATAACTTGCTGGATTGGATGAAAATCTTAAAGGATTTCTAAAATAAATAAATAAAACTCCTACATAAACTAACACAAATGAGATGCATGCTTATAAAAAACAAAACAAAAAATGATTTATGGATGTTTTTGTCATATAAAAGATAAAAAAGATGGTCCTTAAATAGATGGATATTAATTAGGAAGAGAATGAAAATCTTCACCTGGACAATAATCTCTTGTTTATGAGGAGAATCTTCAGCATCACCAACAGTATACTCATCACTTCTGTTTTCTTCCTTGAGTCCACTTCCTCCGTCACCAGATCTCTCCGAAGCAAGCTCCATATGTGGAAATTTTCTTTCTTCGTAAGCCCTTGTTCCTTCCTGATCTGGTTTCTTCTTCTGGGTCCTCGAGCAAAGCCCTTCCTTTTATATTAACATAAACACTGGAGAAAAAAGGGCCTGCATGAAGTATTTGACACATGAAAAAAATTGACTAATTAAAACGAAAAAAAGAAAGAAAATTAGTGATTGGTGCCACCTTTGAAGTTTCGTACGTTTTGTAAAGTCACATGGCCCAAATGTCGACAACAACGGTTTTCAGGTCAAACTTTTGCCACCACCAGTGACCGGAGCCTCCCTTAATTTCCTATATATTATTTTAATTTATTAATTTCGTGGTCTTCTCTTGGAGTCAAGCATTTTAATCTAATGCGACTTCCTTGCCTTTGGCGTATATGAACAAGTAAATATATAAAAATATAAGATTTGAAGATATTTTTTTCTCATTCATTTTTCTTGAACGAAAGTTATAGGAGTGAAAAAAAGATGTGTGAATTTGAGTGTAAATTAGATTTGGGTGTAGGTATTACAATAATTCACTGTCCCGATTTTGTGATGGACCCAACTGCATCTAGATATATAGGAAAAAGAAAATTCAGGGGGAGAAGGCGAGGGTCAAAGTAGGGTTGTGAGAATATATTCTTCATTGCTTCATGCTGATGTGGTGATGACAGTACCTTGATACTAAGATTTTAATCTTTTAACAACTTGTTCGTGGGCATGAATTAGCCATATATTTGTTATGGTTCATTGACGTAAGAACTCCAAAGGTAAAGAAATGGTGAATGACCTATCATGGGGACGGGGATTTGTTTGAACAGTACTTTCTGTAATATTCAACTATTCAAAATTCACCTTTTTTTGTCGTGTACACAATATAACACGAATGTGTACTTGGTTAATGTTGCAAACGTATTAATTATTTTTCTTTTAACCTTTTCAACCAAAAAGTTGTGATTTTTCTTAGATATATTTAGTTAAAGTTTCATAGGTGTTCTGATAGTCTAGTCAAATTTAAGAGGTCAGACAAAAAAAAAAACAATATATATATATATATATATATATTAATCTATTAAGATATTTTTGAGATAAAACTGCGAGGAAATCCAAATTTCAAAATGTATAATACTATTAATCCTAATAATATTATATCTCTTCATATTTTTAGTCTGGAATAATAAATTTTTGTAACAACAAGCTTTTATGATTATAAGTAGAAACACTTTTTTAAAATTTACAATTTTAAGTAATTATTTTTACTTGTGGAAAATACTTATATTAACTAAATATGAATATTGTATGGATAGTATTAATTTTTAAATTAGAAACAATGATATGGAAGAATAAGTATAAAGAAAATTATTATTTTTCTTTTTAATTTATTAAAACATTCTTAAATTATTAAGTAACTTGATTTATTTTTTTATTATTCTTTTTTATTTTTTTATTTTGTTACACATTTTTTTAATTCTCTTTCAATTGTAAAAGTGTTTGATATTCACCAATTTCACTCGCATTTTTAAATATTTTTTTCTATCACAACTTTAACTACACTTTTTTTTGTCTTCGATTTTGTTTAAGATTACATTTCAATTAACGAAAAGTCAATTTTATTAAATTAAATTATTTATAACATTTCCCCATTTATATACTCCTTTTAATATTTTTTTTATTTTTTTATTTTCATCAACTCATAATATTCGACTCTCAATTTTTAAGTGTTAAATTGTATAAATCTATAACCCCAAAAATTTATTTTCATTTTTCTTTTTAGTTTTTTCTTTCTTTTGCTTCTACACAATATTTTATTCTCCTCTTTATGTCTCCGTATCCAACAAGTTCATTCATTCTGAAGCTACTTTTTTTCTTTCAACATTGTTATAGAATTTTAAATATGTTTTTAGCATTACCTTTGTTTGAGATAAGATACAAATTTCATATATATGATGGGATGGAAATAAAGTTATCATGTATATAAAATGGTATTGATAAAAGGAGGAAAATTTTGCTGAAATTGTTTGATTTTGAAGAAAATTAAATTACTAATATAATTCTTACGGACAAACAATTTTATGCAGCGACATATTATTGGTTCACTAAATTATCGCTTAGTATAATAAAGCATATTGTTAAATTTATAAATCTAATATTAGTATACAAATTTAGTATAAAATCTGTCGCAAGTAAAACAAGTTTACAACTTACAATTTTTTAGTATACATATTAAAATTGTTTATGGTGACACTGCTGACCATATTAAAAGTATCTATGGTCATGAGGTTTAAATTATTGCGCAACTGCATCGTGATGCACTGGGGATAATACTTTTCTATCACTCTTAGATTTTTTAGTGTTTAAGGTTTTTAATTACATGGTAAGGTGAAAGCCTAAAATTATGAGCCTTAGATTAAAATAAAAAGGGTGCAGATATAATTGCAAAATATATGTAACTTTGATATAACAAATTCTTATTTTTACTTTTAACTTTGAACAAACATGTAACTTTACAAATTTTTCTCTTTTTGTAACTTTCACATCTTAAAAAATAAAATATAAATTATTTTCTTCGGAATTCGGGGAAGGCAACTTCCTCCATTTTTATATTTTATTATTTAATAAGGATATAATTAATAATAATACTTTAAAAACTTCAAAAGATATATGAAAATTTATCTAAATATAGATAAAGATATTGTTTTTCATATCGCAGAAAAAAACTTTCAATTTATCAGTATCCATTTCCATTTAAATTTTCATATCTACGAGCCCCCCACTACGCCCAGTTTTTCTGGTCACTGATTACTATTTTAAGCATTAGAAGAAAGCCTAATACACACACACGCACACTCTTTTATCCAGATTTTTAAGATATATCTCCTAATTTATATTGAGATTAGACATGTATTTTTACTTTTTTTAATGTTTACAATAATCCCTTGTATACTAGGTATAGTTTTTGTTTTTTGTAATAAATTATTTTAAAGAATAAAAATATTGTGTAAGAGTAAAAAAGTGAGGAAATAAATATATAACAGAAAATATGTTGAAAGTTGAGGAAAATAACACGATACACTTAAAGAGAGTTAAGGTTATATATGACCTGATCCAGTGAGAGGAAATTTAAAATCCAAGTTGTGAAAGTATGGAAAAAACGATGTAGAGGCATATAAAATGGTCAATGGAAAAGACCAAAGGGAGTATAATAAGATTAGTCAACTAATGGGCTTGTAGATTAATTGATTAACGTATTAAGCATTACGTATTTAATGTGGATCGCGTATTTGTTTAATGACAAGTAGTTAATAGTATAGTATGAATGTGCGTCAGCGCAGCCATAGAAAATGAGGGAGGTAAGTTAGGTTGGCAAATGACAGATATAAAATAGTGTGAAGTTTCGTGGTCGTATATTTTGTGTATCTGTATCAATAATTTAATACTGTATACTAATTATCCACTTGTATAGTTGTATTCTATACTTGGTACCGTACTTATGAGTGTATGTGATTTTGGTAGACAACAACTTTTTCTGTTACTGTTAAAATGACAGAGTCTAGGGGTTATCCCTCCCCTCATGGGAGGAGATTTGGGCCCCGTTTATTTGTTTTAGGGCGATGAAAAGAAACATTTGTGTGAGAAAAACGTAAATACTAATTTAAATAAAGTTAGAAAAAAAAAATTCAATCAAAAATTTCTTTGTTAAATTGCGAAGAAAGATTTATTTGACTAAATAAATATATATTTACTTAATTAATTATAATTTACTTTTTTAACTTTTTTATTTTAAACTTAAATTATCATTACTTTTATTTAAAATAAAATAATAATTTAAATATAAAAATATAATCAAAATTGTAAAAAAAATATTATTATAAAATAACATAATTAATCATATCATATATAATAAATTATAATTATAAATAAAAATAAAAATAAAAATAAATATATTTTTTAATAATAATAAATAATTTTATATAATAATTATATTAATTATAAAAAAGTAAAGATAAAAATAATTGATCCTGTTGACAACTTGCATGTGGAGGAATCGCTTTGTTGCACTCTCTGCCCCGTCTACGCGACTGTGTTATCTGCAAAATCACCCTCAGAACCTTCTCTAGGATCTCCAAACGCGACCTGCAAAACACACAGACGGCGCATCTAGCGGCCGTTTGCACTCCGACGATCAAGTTAGATCACAGAACCACCGAAATGAGAAAAACTAGTAGTGTGTGTGAAACTCTTGCTCTCTCCTTTCTTCCTCTCCTGATTCTCTTTTATGCCTTTCTCTGTATCTGGGCCTAACAGAATTCCGTTATGCCCCTCTGGCACGTGTCAGAATCCTGTTATGCTTTCTGAGACAACGTACCTCCAGAATCAGTAGAGTGTGAGTGTCTACGCGTGCCCGCGCGTCTCTGCGCTTGGCTGCACTTGTCTGTACCTTTAGCGATACGGAGTGCACCTTTATCTGGACCGCGCCCTTCTCAGATGATGACACGTGGAGGCATGCGACTCACATCTGACCATACACGTGTCACTACTTGAAGGGCTCTAGCGCTTCTCTTTGTGTGCT
>Ga0123342_1004179_pt1 | contig 22363 bp, 12 predicted proteins | sample Turbeawhitnodule_FD_89960 | JGI IMG/M metagenome (GOLD analysis project Ga0123342, IMG submission 89960) | Root nodule microbial communities of legume samples collected from Mexico - Turtle bean Mexico white nodule | ecosystem: Host-associated > Plants > Roots > Nodule | place: Mexico: Nepantla... | reverse complement strand
GAGGTATAGGCTCCATAAGAAGTACATGAGATTTTATGTTATGATATTGTTCATTTAACCCCCTTAGAAACTGCATGGCCTGGTCTTCACATTTTCTTTGATTGATAAGAGAAGTAAAAGCAACAGAGCAAGAGCATTTTGTCTCACAAATGCATACATGATTAGGTCTAAAGTTTTCTAGTTCATCCCAAATTATTCTCAGCTTAGTGAAATAGTCAGTTGCAGTCAATTCACATTGATGTAAAGAAGCTACTCCCAGTTGTAAATCTGAAATTCTAGATAAATCCCCCTGAGAATATCTACTCTTCAAATCATTCCATATATTTAAAGCTATATCCATCCATACGATGCTTTGTCTAATTAGAATAGAGACAGAATGGACTAACCACAAGACGACCAAATTGTTGCATTTGTACCAAGCCGAGTAAGTGGGATGGTTCTTGAGCGGACATGAGCACGTGCCAAGGACAAACTCCACCTTATTTTTCGCGCTCAACGTCGTTATAATCGACTTACTCCAAGAGTGATAATTTGTAGAATCCAACGCCAGCGAGACCAAAGGGACAGCGGGGTTCTCACTGGGATGGAGATAAAGGCAGTTGTTCATCAAGTTCAATTGTTCCACCGATTGATTCGTTGCATTCGGCTGAGACAATTGCACCGTGGTTTCTTCAGTTCCAGCGGTTTCAGCCATATTTGAAAGAGAAATAAAAAATTCAAGATTTGGAACAATAAACCGTGAAGAATGAAATTCATAGAAGAAGACGAAATTCAAAGTGCACAGTAGAGTTCTTCAAAGAGCTCTGATACCATAATAGAAATAAATCCTCTGTGTTGATTATGCGGAAGAACTCTGTGAATGATGAAAAGAACCTGTGATGAGAATGATGCAGATATGAAAGGAAGATAAACCCTAAAAGGGATGAAAGGATCACACCAGAGAAAAGGGAAAAAAACGTGAATTGTATTGTGAAATTGAATTAAGAGAGAGAGTACTGAAATTACAAAAGTTACAATCTGTAAAGTAAAAAACCCACTAAAACTAAGATACATGGTGACAGAAATAAAAGAAGGACAAAGCCCAAACAGCCCAAAATAATCAAAAAAATATGCTAACTAACAGATAAAGAAATTTTTTTAAAATATATAAATTTTTTTAAAAATTTATAATTAGTAATTTAAATTTTGATAAATATATTACTTTTAATTATTTTGAATTATTATTGTACTGCTGGGAAGCCAAATGCCCGTGTATACCTGAACACCCAATCAACTAGTCTCCCGGTAACGCCATCCCACCCACATATGAGATATCAAATTAATTAAACATCATCATTAAGCATATATTATGCGACAATCACACCTAAATTATTATTAGCATGTAGATTGGGTTCACTTGGACCGTATTAGTACATTCCAAATGTCCAAAACCATACTTGTAAATAAAAAGTCACCCACTTTGGTAATGAAACTTTTATCTTAGAAACTTTGACACCCGTATCTTATAATTAAATTGAGCGTCGGAATGTCATTGCAGGTGTACTGGACAGAGTGTTGGGAGCTCGGTGCATGGGTGTGGATATGTAATCTTGGTAGTTGGGCCTATGGTGTGGGTCATGAGTTTTGGCCCAATTATATTAGTAAACCCATTAGAGAATAATTAAGATAATATTTTTATTATATGCTAATATAAGGTTATTAGTTATATTTTAACCTAAGTATGCGTTTTAGTGCACGAAGTGGTTAAGTTACATGTATATTGAAAAGATAACGTTGCACTGTGAGTAAGGGTGTCCATGTAAGCAGAATATTTTCTTGCTGTTAGCGCCTAGGGAGGTGTCCCGTTAGCAGATTATTTTTCTTTTATTATTTTATGCTTCTAGTTAGGGCTGGGCAAAAAATCCACTTTTGTTAAATTGTTCTATTTCTGCACTCCTCCAATCCATTAAAAATTCATTTATTTAAATCCAGTTTTTAGTTTGATCCACAATTTATTAATATTTCATAGGAGATCTCCATTTTGTTTATAAGGATCTTAAAAATTAGAAAATCTAGATTTCCAATCCAAATTTTTGAAATTAATCTCTCTATGTTACCTCTACCCAAACCATATTTCTATACTTTCTCTCATTTGTGGTTTTCTCTCTTTCTCTCCTGCACCTCTTATTCACTTTTTAAAATTTTAGTTGTTCTCTCTCTCGGTTCCACCTCCCTCTCTCGTTATTCACTTTTTTGAATTTTAATTACTCTCACACACACATTATTATGCAATCAAGTTTTATACATTTTCTTTATAATTTTATTTATCCAATATTTTGTACATAATAAATGGATATAATATTTTCAAAGTTTAATTAAAGTATTATAGGTAGGTATATTTTAATGTTAAGAATTTATATATTATATTATCTTTAATTTTTTTAGTTTTATTAAATTATAACTTTATTATATTTTTTTAATATTTATATAATATTCTAACTTTTTTACATATTATTATATTAATATTATGTTAATTTTTTAAGAGAATATGAATTTTGATTTAAAATACAATTTATTTGTTTATTTTTTATAAAAATATGGATTTTTATTTAAAATCCAATCCAAATATGTGGATTTGGATATCCAAATTGTTTCTATTAAAAATATGGATTTGGATTATAAATCTGATCCAAATATTTGGATTTGGATTGGATTACCCAAAATCCAATCCATAACCACCCTTACTTCCAGTAAAGATAAGATCCATTTTTGTTGTACAGTGTGAGTGAAGGTGCCCATAAACAGAATGTTTTTCTGTTACATATGCTTTCGGTTGAGATTAGATTCTCGTGGATGAAATGTGTTAAATGAGTAAGTTATAAAAGGGGTTTGAGTCCCCCGATAAAGGTATGTTGTTTCTGAGACTGAAACTGAATACTTATCTATTTTCGTAAGCTCTCACTAACTTGATCGTCAGAGTGTGATCAACAGGTAGAGTCTCCTCTGACCCAACAGAGCCACGTTCCAATGCAACGAGAAGACGCATAACAGAATCTAGAGGAGACAGGTTAGAACTGGAGCTTTCCACATAAGTCAACTGGCGAGAACATTTGGCGCCCACCATGGGGCTCGATAAAACCTGATCCCACCCACGTTCGTGTTCAAAGCTTTCCAACGATATGAGGAACACTAGGAAAGGACCTATGGGATCTAAAGGAAGTGAGGTCCCCACCTTACAACAGGTCATGGACACCGTAAGAGCTCTCTACGAAGCCAACAAGCACTACAAGCAAGAGCAGGAGAGGATCTAACGGGAAGCTAAAGTCAAGCAGGAAAGGCTAATGGCAAAAGCTAAAGAAGAGCAGGAGAAGCTCATTGCAAAAGTTCGAGTTGAGCAAGTGTTTATGCAAGATCAACTGATGGCGGAGATAGATGATGCGAGCAAACAGTGAGGAATTGCGCAAGACCAACGAGGACTTGTGCAAGAGTCTACAACAACGTGATCAACGCTCCACAAGGTAGCAAAGTTTGAACGCGCCCCTGAGAGCTCGTCACAAGCCATTCTCACATGCGATCATGGATGAGCTTATGCCACCACACTACATCACGCCCAAGATCGTTTTCACTAGAGAAGACCCTGAAAATCATCTCACGGTGTTCAATGCCCAGATGATTATTTATGGGGGAATAGATTTTCTGGAGGAGGGGCTATACTTCAAAGCGTAAGCGATACGCGAGAGCCATGATGGTCGTGGAGGTGAGGAGACCCGACCATCCACCAGAGCCCGCTCTTTGTTTTATGAGCTCTGACTTGGAGGACATGGTTCCTCATGAGGATGATCCAGTAGTGATATTCGTTGTCATCATGGGAAGGAAAGTACACCGAGTTCCCGTTGACCAGGAGAGCTCAGCTGATGTGATGTTCTGGTCAATATTCAACAGTTTGCAGCTATCTCCCGACCAGTTAAAGTCATACGATGGTTGCTTGTTTGGCTTTGCGGGAGATCAGGGGGAGGTGCGGGGATACATCGAGCTGAGGATGACTTTTTCTAATGGCACCTCAACTTGGATTATTAACGTCAAGTATATTATAGTTAATGTCTCTTTAACTTATAATTTGTTTTTAGGGAGACTTTCTTTGAACAGATTGAGTGTGGTGGCCTCAACGAGACACATGAAGATGAATATGTGTTCTCTTGATGGAGGAGTGATTACCATCAAATCTGATCAGAAGACGACGAAAAAAGCATGTATTTCTCCTAAAAAATCAAAAGAACGACATGACCAAAAAGCCTGAAGACAGAATATCGAAGGCTAAAAACGTGTAACAAGTGAAAAACAATTCATCCCACTAACAAAAACAATTATTAAAATTTAACTTAAAGAGACAAGAATTAGCATGATTAAATATAAAAGCGGAGTGTAGTTTGAGAGATAGTTTTTTGTAGTTATTATTGAAATAGCGTAGAAGTGTATATTTAAATAGGTTGATTCTTTGAGAAATGTTAAGATTTACTTTTAGTTGTCTCTTTTAATAAATATTTTTCTATACACGCATATCTGACAAATCGGATTTTTTTTTAAATGTTTAAAAAATAAAGCTTTATACCAATATATATATATATATATAATCATACTTGAAAATGATTTTGTAGTGAACGGAATCAATATCATAGGAAGCAATCATTAGTCTCTGAATGATTTTGGATGATTTTTTCCAAACATGCTTATGCCGTTTGACTGGTACAATATTATTAATTTTCTCTCTCAAAAATGGTGTATAAGCTAATTTTAAATGATTATTCTTCCCCATTCTTAAGTACTAGTCAGTTATTCAGGGTAATGTTCTGGATTCTATAATTAGTAATCAAAATTTGATTAGACTCAATAAATATTTATAAAAATTACTCATGATAAATACGGTGTTTATATCTTAAATAAATTTGAAATTTTGATATATGTAATTTATAAAAATATCATGTATGAGTGAATCTTTTATGAATATGATATAATTTTATATCTTAATTATTAAAAAAAATAGATAAGTAATGCGAATGTTTAATGTTATGATTTCATTATAAAGAAGTATTTATATTAAGATACATTATTTGAATTGAAGTTATGTCACCTTAATATCTGTAATATAATTAAAATTTAATTCAAGTTGTGTTAAAATATGATTTATCTATTTTAATAATTTTTTTTAAAATTATTTATTTTAATAGTTATAATGTAAAATTATATCATAAAAAAAAAATTGAAATTCCAAAGTTCAATTCATACTCACAAATTACATTTATTGTATTTTTAGTTTGATAGGTATATATATTTTATGTAAACAGTTTTACACTCTCAAATGACTAAAATAATCCATAAATTTAAAAATAATTATTTTCAAAATAACATATATGATATTTTGTAATTAGACAATGTAGAAAATATTTATACTGTGTACAGGTTTTGAAATGTTTTAAATATTTTTTAATTAAGTTCAATTGCATTTGTAATATTTTTAAATATAAATTAAATTATATATTTTACTTTTAATTTATTTTCTCTTTATTTATTTTGAATAGCTAAAAACTTATAAGAAGACAATATTTCAATGAACTAAGATGTTGATGATCAGTATAAAATGCAAATATATAAATACCTAAGATATATAAATAAGAGTGTTTATATTAAGCTTAATTACATTCTGTAATAACTTTATTTTAGTATAAAGCTTGTTTTGATACTTTAAATTAAAAAATCACTTTAATATCTTAAAATTTCAAAACAAAATTATTTTAGTTCTTAAATACTAAATTTCATGAAATAAAATTATTTTGAACCTTTTTTTCACACAATAAATAGTGCTTTATATTTTTGGGAGACTAGTATTAAGTTTGAACTTAGAGATTAACACTTGTCACAATACTTTGTGTTTTTCAATCTACCATCTTCAATATAGATCTCATCTAGCAATTTCCTATATAACAAATTAGTTTCTTACACATCTCATAGAATAATACATTCAATAATCACACTCTATGATTTCACCATTCATTTTCAATAAACATGTGTCATATCTATTATACCGACCAGTCCTCGGTCATCGATCCTAGAGAAGACCTCAAACATCGGACATCGATGTCAGATAGTAAAGGTGGACCATGTAAGCTGGGTTCCACAAGCAATATGAGTTAGCATGAAGTCAACTCCCAGATACTAAGAAAGAGCCTAAGTCACGAGGGATCCATGCACGCGGGGTGTATGGCGCATTCGGGCGCGACACAAGTAAACAACCCTTGGAGCCGCTAAGGCAAGTTAAGGCTAGGGTTTCCAAGGGTAGACCGCATGGCACCCATAAAACAGATGGCCCCGCAGCATTGGTGCATGAGTTGGTACCTTGGCGGCCATTCTGTTAGTCGTTGCACTCCAGTAAAGGAAAGTTCTATGTGCCAGATTACGCTAAGATTGTGTAATAACGGCGCAAGGACATTCCCCAAGGAACCCTAGACACGGGTAACAGAACAGAGGTAAACCCTAGTTTCAACCTATATAAAGGGCACTAAGAACCCTAGCAAGGTACACCGTTTCTAAGAATGAAACTACTTTATACACTTATTGTTTCTTTGCCCAATACTGACTTGAGCGTTGGAGTGCAAACGGTCGCCAAGGCGCCCTTTGTCTTTGCAGGTGAGAGATTCTTCAACCAAGGAAGCTCGAATCTCAGGCGGAGATAAGCGGGCCAAAGACTGTCGTTCGAGTCAACCGACAAACGAGTAAATCGACGAGAACACCTATGATTACCAACACAATCAACGTTCAACTTGAAATAATAGAACCATAGGATTAGAATCATAAATTTCCTAAATTTTATGCAAACAAGGGAATGTCACTTTAGTTGTGAGTTTGTGCTTAAGTGTTGACACTCTCGCTTGAGAGATGTGACCTAATCCTTGAGCGTCATATCAACGCTTGAGCGATATCTAAAGGGGATGAGAGATAATTAATACAAACTCTTTCTTGCTTAAAATACAAACTTTTTTTATTTTTAGTGGATTAAAAACTCGATTCAACAGATTGATTTCACTTGAAGTGAAAACAGTGGATTAATTCGAATTTCTGATATATTAAAATCATAATAGATAATAACATCCATAAAATAAAGATATTTAAACATGTTAAATAACCAGTTTTAACATATTAAACATGTCTATACCTAACACAGCATTTTGAATAGTTAGAAAACATTTCAAAATATGATTCTTGGAGTTTCATAGATTATTTACCTTAATAGATAGAAATAAACAGACACAAAAGCACAAACACACATATAAGAACACAAAAATTGATCTTCATTCTTCGAGTAGGTTGAATTCATCAAATATAAGATTCACTCCACCTTTCTCCAACATGATATATCTCTCGCTTGAGTGAACTCTCATCTCTAGAGGAAAGTTGATTTTATGTTTCTTTCTCTCTCAAACAATCACTCCACACTTGAGCGTCCATCGTATGAGTGTTACCCCAATGCTTGAGCAATGTTACCTGTTGTTTCACTCTAATAAGTTCTAAAAGCATTTATTATATCACTTTTTTAGTGCTTGAGTGACCACATTGCCACTTGATCGGTGACACATTGTATGGTCTCATCTATTCTAGAACCCCATGCACTACTACAAAAAATCATTGTTTAAGGGCTTTCTTGTTGCTTGAGATTTGTTTTTCCTAGAGAAGAAATAATTGTTTTGATATTTATCTTATTCAAGCTTCAAGTTCTTTCTTGAGCTATACACTATCACCTAGAGTTTCCATATTGCCGCTAGGGAGATAGTGAACAATGCAAACAATGGTGACTCATTGCTTGAATGTCGCTTAAGCAACAATCCACCATTTGAGCAGTAGTCCACTACTTAAGCAATATCATTCCAAGAAATAGAATTTTCTTGAGAATAACTCATGTAATTGAAATTCCATATTTTATACTCTGTGAAACTACTCCAAAACACTACTTAAGTTCAATAACATGTATATATTATCCATAGAGTCCCAATGAGTTATCAATTCTTTTTAATGATAATATACATAACTATATAATCTTATTTCCTTATAAATGGATACTAACATCACCATCACATCCTTTACACATCTAAACAATATCTTATTGAATAAATTATAATTAACTTCTCTTTGGTGGTAGCATATTTACTAGTAAAACTTTTCCACCAATCTTTTAATAGTCCAAAATACTAATCCTTAAATTGATATCATCTCTCCTTAATTAAGACTCTATATATTATCTTACAATACAATGATCTTTATATTTTAGACAGAATTCATAAAAATTAAAATTTAAAGAGATAAAATATTTATGCCTTATATATCGATTTTTTATTTTTTATCCATTCAAATTTATCTTTATTAAAATTTCATATCTTCCATATCTTAGAAGTTATTCTTTTTTTTTTCTTAAACGGGGTTGGAACTAAGAGAACGATTATCTTCCTTTTCGGTTTGTCGGTCTGCTATTCCCTCCTTCCTCTAAAACAAACTCCTTATGCACCTCTCACTCTTCCACTCTTTGTCTACATGAACTCCAGACTCAGATGATACCTACAAAAGGCACTTTAACACTCAAGTAAGACTTCGACACTCGGTACATAGTGCAATTAGTGCTAGATGATGACGCACCTCAATCTTGAAATATGTGCTAATTTATATAATTATTGTGTGCCCTTTGTTATTGGACCTAATTAAGGATTCAATCTGTAAAAGGATACATTATTTAATGCTTGATCTTTGATCAGTGTTGTTAGTTCGTTGCTTGGATATAATGGTTTCGGTTGGTCTTGAACATGTGTTGGGTTTCGAATCGGTCGTACAGACCTGATCGATACAACTTTAATAGTTGTTCTCGCCGGTTGACTCTGGTGAGAAGCTCCACTTTTGATCTTTCTCCTCTGGAGTCTATTTTACGTCTTTTTGTTGCACTGGAACGTGACTTCGTTGAAATAGAGGGGGCTCTACCTGTTGATCACACTCCAATGATCAAGTCAGTGAGAGTTTACTAAAATCAAATAAGTATTCAGTTTCAGTCTCAGAAATAACGTACCTTTACCTGGAAACTCAAGTCCCTTTTATAACTACTCTTGTAACAACTTTCTCTCATGAGAATCTTATCTCTACTGAAAACATAAAATAATAACAGGAAAACCACATGCGAAAGGGGCACCATTTATCTTCAGGTGCTAACAACAGGAAAATATTATGTTTACGTGTGCACCCTTACTCACGATGCTTCTCTTATTTAACAACTTTATCTCTTCAACCAACAACTATTAATTAATTTGTAACTAACATGTATTAATATATAACTAACTTGCATATTATCACAAGAGATAAAATATCTTTTTATCTTCATAATAATATGATAACAAATTTAAACAATAATAATTATATCTTTCATCTTTAGAATAATATGATAACATATTTAAACAATAACAATTATATCTTTCATCTTCTGAATAATACGATAACAAATAAAATATTTCTTTATCTTTTTATCTTAACTACCTTTTCTAGGCTGACCAACATCTGGGCTGAGCTCACGACCCACCTCTTGGGCCCAAACATCAAGCTGAGCTCCCCCAAATACCTGGATCGAGGTCCCAAGCATCCATGTCCAATACACAAGCCCCCTAGGCTCAAGCTGAGCTTGCCTAAGCGAAGAGTCTTACAAGAATATAATCTCAACTGAAAATATATAACAGAAAAAATATTCTGCCTACGGGCACCTTTACTCATGGTGCTAACAACAGAAGAGAATCTTATGCACCATCTCTACCTTTTAAGCATAAATTAATAAAGGTAACAAGAATGCAACTTAGGCAAAATCTAAGCATGAAAACTATGGAGTCCTCAACTAACAAAGAACTAACCTTTTGATGAACTATACACCCATAGCTACAACAAGCCTATGCTCATTCCCTACTTGCATAGGTATATCTCGCAAACTTGGTCTAAGGCCATATATCTTGATCTCACTAGGCTTTGTTTCACAGAGCACCTACTCGGCTGATCATCTGATCATTCACTCACCGAGGTAGCCCCCCTTACCATGTACCGAAACAACTTAACCATGACATCTGTTTGCAAAGCGCCTATAACTCGTTCTTACGCCAAGTTAGGTCGTCTTACCTTGCCTAAAATCAAACAACTTAACCATAACAAATTAAACTGCAAAACGCCCGTACTCAGGTAGTTGTACTGACACCATCCTAGGTCGTCTTACCTGCCAATAGATAATTAATTTACACACAAGACGCCTACTTAGATAATCTTATAGAGATAGGTCGCCATACCTGACAACATATAATAAATTTACACACAGGGCGCTTACTCGGATAATCTTACCGAGACAGGTCATCTTATCTAACAATGGATAATCAATTTACACAAATGGCGCCCACTCGAATAATCTTATCGAGATATGTCATTTTACCTTCAACAAATAATCAATTTACTCGAATAGTTTACTGAGACATGTCGTCTTACCTGACAACAGAAAATCAACTTATGCGCATGGCGCCTACTCGGATCATCTTACCGAGATAGGTCGTCTTACCTGACAACAAAAAATCAATTTACACACAGGGCACCTACTCAGATAGTCTTACCGAGAGAGGTTGTCTTACCTGACAACAAAAATTCAAATTACAGGCAGGGCGCCTACTCGGATCATCTTACCGAGAAAGGTCGTCTTACCTGACAACAGATAATCAATTTGCACGCAGAGCGCCTACTCGGATCATCTTCCCGAGATAGGTCGTCTTACCTGACAACATAAAATCAATTTACACGCAGGTCGCCTACTCGGATAGTCTTACTGAGAAAGGTCGTCTTACCTAACTATAGAAAATCAATTTACACTCAGGGTGCCTACTTGGGTCATCTTATCGAGACAGGTCGTCTTACCTGTCACTAGATACACAGGGTGCCTACTCAGAATCTTACCGTGACAGGTCGTCTTATTTGTCAATAGATACACAGAGCGCCTACTCGGATAATCTTATCGAGACAGGTCATCTTATCTATCAATAGATACACAGGGCGCCTACTCGAAATCTTATCGAGACAAGTCGTCTTATCTGTCAATAGATACACAGGACGCCTACTCGGAATCTTACCGAGACAGGTCGTCTTATCTGTCAAGATACACAGGGCACCTACTCAGAATCTTACCGAGATTGGTCATCTTATTTATCAATAGATACATTGGGTGCCTACTCGGAATCTTACTGAGACAGGTCATTTTATCTATCAATAGATACACAAGGCGCCTACTCAGAATCTTACCGGGACAAGTCGTCTTATCATGTGCTAACTCTAAACAAATAAACAAAACTAATGCACCATCTTTTGAGAAAAAATTTATCATTAGATGACCTCATTAAAAAACCCCTTCGAGGGAAGAAGAGCGTCACCTAAAACAACATTATTGTTCAAAAGGAAAGCATTAAAGCTAAATACCTTAGCTAAAGTAAAACTTGAGATTCGCCAAACGTTTGAGGAATGGCTCCTCCCTCTAAGGTCTCCAGACTATATGCTCCATTCCTGAGCACCTCGACTACGTTGTCCTTTGATTCTTCAAACTATTCTCGTAGCACTTTCTTGTCGTCTTCTGATAGACTTTTATGGTGATTACCTCTCCCTCATCAGAAGGTAGTCTCATCTTCATATGGGTTGTCGAGGCTACTTCTCTCAACTTGTTCAAGGATGCTCGACCTAAAAGCAATTTGTAAGCAGGAGACACGTTAACAACAATATACCTGAAGGCAATGGTTCTGGCCGCGTTTTCATCAGCGAAGGTTGTCCTCAGCTCAACATACCCCTTGTCACTCAACATACCCATCGTATGGCCTCAACTAGTCAGGGGATAACTGCAAATTGAGGAAGGTCTCCCAAAATGTCACGTCGGTCGAGCTCCCCTGGTCGATCAAAACTCTATGCACCTTTCGCCCCCACAGTGACAACTGATATTACCACCGGATCATTCTCATGTGAAACCACATTCTCAAGATCAACCCCTGTGAAGCATAGGGCGGGCTCCTGAGCATGATTAGGTCTCCTCGTCTCCAAAGACATTACTGCTCGACCATACCGCTTATATTTGGTAACCGAGCTTCCTCCTCCAAAAAATCCTCTCAAGAAGGTGTTCAACTCTTCATAGATTGGAATCTCATGCACTTGGTCCCTAAGGGCAACTGCTCCCTTTGGCTTTTCCTGATCAGCCTCAAGGTACTCCTTCAGGAACTCTTTCTTAACCAAGCTTGCTAGTTGGTGACCTAGAGCTATGCACCGCTCGACATTGTGCCCAAACCCCTCGTGGAACTCGCATTAAACATCCTTTCGTGGGCCCAAATTCCTGTTAGTCTTTTGAGGAAACTTCAGCTTGTCCGCTACCCCTGGCATGCCTAACAATTCCTTGTAGGAAACTCGAAACTTGGGTCAGACTACTGACTCCTCCCTAGCCTTTGACTTGGGCTCATTTATTTTGGTTGCGTATGGTGCATACCTCAAGTCCGCTCTCTTCTCGGTTGAGGTTCCGTTAACCCTCAAAGGTTGGGCTCGGCTGCTCTCCTTAGGATCAAGTTGCCTTGAAGACGAGTTGCCATGCTTCGTAGCCACAACCTCCTCTGTACTATATGGGTAACAACTCGTTGTCGTCTCTCGGAGAATGTCTCCGCTGGATTTCTGATCAACAAATCGCTGAATAGTTCTGCCGCAATCCCTTGCTCAAAAGTGGTGACCATCACAACTTCAACATAGGTCTAGAGTTTTATCGTAAGTGCCCATAATTTGTTCAGATAATCCTTGAACGACTCCCCCTCCCTCTGCCTTACGCTGAAGGGGTCATACAACATTGGAGGTTTGACCTAGTTGATAGAGAACTATTCTCTAAATAGTTTGGAGAACTTCTCAAAAGAGGTGATGTGGCCATCGGAAAGCCCACTTAACCACTATAGGGTTGTACTTGTGAATGTGCTCATGAACATCTTGTACTCAATAATATTCATTCCTCCATTAACAATCATCTGGGCATTGAATGTCGTGAGATGATTTTTAGGGTCTTCCACCCCTGTGAAAATGATCTTGGGGGTGATGTAGTGTTGTGGCACAAGCTCATCCATGATCGCTTGCGAAAATGGCTTAGGACGATCTCTCAAGTGCAACCTCAACCCTCGTCGATCACGCTACTGTAGAGTCTTGCGCAAGTCCTCGTTGGTCTTGCGCAATTCCTCATTGGCTACCCGAGAAGCCTCTACCTCTGCCATCAGCTGATCCTACAAAAGCACCTGCTCAGCTCGATCTTCTGCTTGTAGCTTTTCTTGCTCAGCTTTAGCTTCTTGTTGGATCCGTTCCTGCTCTTGTCTGTACTGCTCATTGGCTTCCTGGAGAGCCCTCATGGTCTCCATGAGTTGTTGTAAAGTGGGGCATCACTTCATTCAGATCCTAACAGTCCCTGCCTAGTGTTCCTTATCACATTGGAAAAATTGCAACACGAATATGGGTGGGATCAGGTTTTGTCGGGCCCCACGGTGGGCACCAAATATTCTCGCCGGTTGACTCTAGTGAGAAGCTTCATTTCTGATATGTCTCCTCTGGAGTCTATTCTATGTCTTCTTGTTGCATTGGAATGTGACTTCGTTGAAACAGAGGCCTGTTGATCAGACTCTGACGATCAAGTCAGTGAGAGCTTACTAAAATCTTTTTCAAATAAGTATTCAGTTTCAGTCTCAGAAACAACGTACCTTTACCTGGGGACTCAAGCCCCTTTTATAACTACTCTTGTAAGAACATTCTCTCATGAGAATCTTATCTCTACTGAAAGTATAAAATAATAACAGGAAAACCACCTGCTAACGGGACACCACTTATCTTCAGGTGCTAACAACAGGAACATATTATGTTTATGTGTGCACCCTTACTCACGGTGCTTCTCTTATCTAACAACTTTATCTAACCAATAACTATTAATTAATATACAACTAACATGTATTAATTAATATATAACTAACTTGCATATTATCACAAGAGATAAAATATCTCTTTATCTTTAGAATAATATGATAACAGATTTAAACAACAACAATTATATCTTTCATCTTCAGAATAATATGAGAACAAATAAAATATCTCTTTATCTTTTATCTTAACTACTTTTTCTGGGCTGACCAACATATAGGCCGAGCTCATGACCTACCTCTTGGGTCCAAACACCGAGTTAACCTCCCCTAAATACCTGTAGTGAAGTCCCGAACATTCCTGTCCAATACAATAGTATATATTCAATATTTAACTTTTTTTAATTTTTCTTTCAATTATATTTTTTTATTTAGATTTTTAATTTAATTTGATTTAAAATTTAGTAAAAATTATCCCTATTTTTTCACGTCTTATATATTTTCATTTTTTATTTTTGTTCAAATACATTCTTAATTTTAATAATGAAAAATAACCTTGTATCTCAACATAAATTAATGGTATAATTTATTATGTATCATGATAAATATTTATTGTATATAACTAAAATATGTAGTAAATAAACATTTTAAATACATAAATTATATTATAATTATAATCATAACAAATAAATATTTTTAAATATATAAATTATATTTTAGATTTGTGATAAACAATTAATAAGAGGCAAGATTATTTTAATCGTTGATATTAACATACTATTTCTTTTATCTTAAAATCCTTCTCTCTAGTCTCCCACCCCACTTCCTAGATTCATAAAAAAAAAAGATATTTTTTCTTTAAAGAAACACATTATTCAGTTAAATATTGTGCATAGGCTTTTCTAAAGCATACTATGAGTCTAATATCACAAAAATATTCTGTAAAATATTATTGACGTCAAATTTAATCTATTTAAAAAAAATCGTTTAATATAATAACTGAATTAAATATATTTATTATTCATTAAAAATATTAGAAAACGATTTTATCTGAATTTATAGTTAATATTAGCTGATAATAACAGTACGTACCACTTTACAGAACACTCAAGCAAGAAAAAGCATGAAAAACATATACAGCAAACAAGGAAAAAAAACAACCTCAAAAAGTTGAGAGCAACCAAAAAAATGTATGTAAAAAATGTTTAGAAATACTATTTTATATATTTTCTATTATTTAAATTGAATAAATTGTAATTTAAAAAAAAGTATCACCACATAATATATTATTATATAGAAAGAGTAATATAAAATACATTTCTACTCATATCACATCAATAATTATTCCTATCATAGAACGTTATTAAATAAATGTAACATTATAACTAAAAAGGAATTAAACATTTTGAAAATCTATAAATTATACAAAAAAAATTAAAAGCAATAAGTTTTTAAACTGAAGAGATCTCATTAAATCATAATATTTATAAAAATTAAAAACATTTTTGAGCAATAAAAAAATTGGGAAGAAGTGGGTCTTAAGTTGAGAATGAAAGTTTGTCATGGCAGTTCCAACCTCACTAAAAAATGCATTAAACTTTGAGAAAAGAAGAACAAGAAACTAGGGAAGAAGAGGGAACACATACATAACCATTAAGATAAGGAACTGCAGTCAATTATTTTAATTGGTTAGCTTTGCTTGTGAGGTTGGCTTCGTTTTCTGCAATTCCCATTCCACAAAGCCACGCTCTGCATCAACCCCAAAAAACTAACACAAAAGCATAAAAGAAAAGAAAAAGAAAAACCAAAAACATAAAACAACATATTATTATTAATATCGCTGTAATTATTGTTACAGTTTTCATTTGTCTTGTCCCTTTATTTTTCGATTGGATCTGAGGCTCTTCAGAGTTGCAGAAAGGCACACCAAAGTTGCTTCACTTTCTTTGAGTGTGGTTTCTCTTTGTTTAGAGCAAACTCACACAAAGCTTGTGGAAGCCACAGCCATGGAAGAAGGTTTCTTGCTATGCAATTTCATTGCCATTTTTCTGCTTTGATCAGGTGTGCATGTTCTTTTCGGTTATTTATTTATTTCTTTGCTCTACTCACACCCTTTTGGTGCCTTTCTTTATGGGGTGGCTTTTAATCACTGTTCCTGTAGTGTAACAAAAGAAAAAGCTGAAGGTGGCTTCTAATGAATACACAAACTTTAACTTGGGTGCTGTTACAAGTTAATGCATTTTTGGAATCAAAAGCAAAGGGGTTGTTGGTTTTGCGAAATTATGGTTTTGGTTTGTGTGGTGTTGATCAGAGAGGAACTGGATTTCTTGGTGATTTTGTGAAAGAAACTTTGATATCTGAAAGCCTTTGTGAGTTTCCTTGATGCTTTCCTTTCTTTTGGGTTGAAAGACTGAATTTGATTTGATGCTTTGCGTTTGGCTTCAGCCGTTTTCTTTCTAATGGATTCTATTCAGTTGGGTGGTGTTCTAGTATCTGTATCTAAAATAGGCCTCTTGCAAAGTTTCTTATGTTTTTCTTTATCTGGTGGTTTGAATTTCACTCTGGATCATTTTAATTTTCTTTCTATTTTCGACCTGTATAATTTTGTTGTGTTATTTTTTTTAAAGTAAGAAAGTGGTAGAAGGGAACTTTTGTAAGTGGTTGTTTTGTTTCTGTGCCTTTTAAAAATGAGTAAATCTCAGTAAGTAATTCAGAGTGTTGAGTTGGATTTTGCAGGTCATAAAGGATTTTTTAATGGGGTCACCTGTTAATGGATTGGATTCTTTATCAGAGGTTCAGAATTCAGTTTCTGTGGTAGATCATGATCCTCCTTCAACATCAGGGATTCCCCGGCCATCTCGGCCACCGTTAAGCACATCTAGAAATTATGGGGCTTCATCCAGTCAGCATAACAATAACTATGGAATGAAGAGCATCCACCACCAAAAGCATTCATATCAGGAGGCTGACAACGTAGTGCGCGATGAAATGCCCAATATGGAGAAGCAGCACTATGACACAAATGGAAAATCTGAGTATGTGAGCCTCAATAAAGCTGTTGAAAGTTGTTTAGGAAAGAATATCTCCAAAATGGAAACAAAATTAAGTATGAAGCAACCGTTAGATGGTTCCAAGAATTGTGATTCTAGTGGCGACAATTGCAAATTAGTTTCGACAAAAGGGGTTGTTGATCGAACAAAGAGCAAGTGTGAGTCAGAGATTGGCTTTTGTCCAAGTCCTCAGAGTAGTTTCTATTCAGAAGCCAAGGAAAGTTTTGCCAACAATGGAGTGAGTGAATGTGTTAGTGTTGATAAGTCAGTGGAAAGTGGGGAAGTTACTAATTCCTGTGAATTTAACGAGAGCCGGAAGACCAGCATCTGTAGAGGCAGCACTGGAAGTGATGTTAGTGATGAGAGCAGCACTAGTAGTCTGAGCAGTGCTTTGTATAAGCCCCACAAGGCAAATGATATAAGATGGGAAGCAATTCAAGCCATCCGAGTTCGTGACGGGGTGTTGGAAATGCGACATTTCAGGTTATTGAAGAAATTGGGATGTGGAGACATAGGAAGTGTATATCTAGCTGAACTAAGTGGCACCAGGACTTGTTTTGCAATGAAAGTAATGAACAAAACAGAGTTGGCAAGTCGCAAGAAGCTTGTTAGGTCTCAGACAGAGAGAGAGATACTGCAGTCTCTAGATCATCCATTTCTGCCCACATTGTATACGCACTTTGAGACAGAGACATTCTCCTGCTTGGTAATGGAGTTTTGCCCTGGTGGGGACTTGCATGCACTCAGGCAAAGACAACCTGGGAAGTATTTTTCTGAGATTGCTGCCAGGTTAGCCATTTCGTTTTTCCTTGCTTGCCCCATCAGTTCTATCCACATACAACATGCAGACACATTAGATAATTGTATTTTCCTTCCTTGGAGTCATGGAATTAAGTGTTATGTCTGTAGAACCAGAATGGAAACTGTATCATTTTAGGAAATCTCTGTCTTTCTCTACAAGAATAAGGGAACCTGACTAAGATTTTTATCATACAAATGAAAAGCTGGACTGTCACATAACGTTTTGTAGTTACTATGCATTGGTGCCTCAAGGACCATGAGAAAATCCACATATTTAGCAAAACATGGCCCAAGAACTCTAAGTAGCCAAGGCATTCTTTTCCACTCCCTTTATTGTTTTAAAATCTTCCAAGCCTTTTCAAGTCTCTTTATGAATGTTTGCCAAAAATGGCATATTCTTTTTCTGCTGCATAATTACTTTTAATTTACTGCATCCTCCTTTTCCCACAATCATGACATTCCGAGTGAACTGTACAAACTTCAGTTGTTCTAGTGATGTTTCAATCTCTATTTTCTTGGCACTTCTTCTCGCTTCAATGGTTGTGATTGTTACGTGACTTGCCTTTCTTTAATGTCTTTTCTAGGTGTTCACTTAAAATTCTGTTTTTTTCATTTTTCTTTGTGAATAACTAACATCTATGTTCTGTCATCGACATCAGATGGCAATTGATTTGGTCTGTCTGACCTATGTAATTGCTTGGTCGGTGTTATTCATTCCTCCATCCTATGTCCTATTCAAATGACATATTTTAAGCTGTTTGTATATTTGTTGAGTGAACTGCTTAAGGGACTTGGACTTGAAATTTTCATCTGGGGTTGAATGTTTTCAGAATTGGCAAAGAATTACAAACTACAGTATGTTGTCATTTCATTAGTCTGTACCATACAGGTTTTATGTGGCAGAAGTTCTCCTTGCCTTAGAGTACTTGCACATGCTTGGGGTCATCTATAGAGATCTCAAGCCTGAGAATGTGTTGGTGAGAGAAGATGGACATATAATGCTTTCAGATTTTGATCTCTCTCTAAGGTGTGCTGTCAGTCCAACTCTTGTGAAGTCATCAAACTCTACCTTGGAGACAAAAAGCTCAGGATACTGCATTCAGCCTTCCTGCATTGAGCCAACCTGTGTAATACAGCCAGACTGCATTCAGCCATCATGCTTCACACCGCGATTTCTCTCCGGCAAATCCAAGAAAGAAAAAAAGTCGAAGCCAAAGAATGATGTGCAGAACCAGGTGACCCCTCTACCCGAGCTTATTGCCGAGCCCACGAATGCTCGATCAATGTCCTTTGTGGGAACACACGAGTACCTGGCACCTGAAATCATCAAAGGTGAAGGTCATGGTAGTGCTGTAGACTGGTGGACATTTGGGATATTCTTGTATGAACTCTTGTTCGGTAGAACGCCGTTCAAGGGTTCGGCAAACCGTGCAACACTATTCAATGTTGTTGGCCAGCCCTTGAAATTTCCAGAATCTCCCACTGTGAGCTTTGCTGCCAGGGACTTGATCAGAGGTTTGCTTGTGAAAGAACCTCAGAATCGGCTTGCTTATAGACGTGGAGCAACAGAAATAAAACAACATCCATTTTTTCATAATGTTAACTGGGCACTGATCCGATGTGCAAATCCTCCAGAGATTCCAAGACAGGCCATGAAAGCACTTGCAGCTGAAAAGGTGCCTGGAGTGAAGCCTTCTGGTAACTATTTAGATATTGATTTCTTTTGATCTTAATGTCTGTTTTCTCATTTGAACTAATTTCCATCTTTTATTTGTGTTGTTTGTCTATGGTTCTTTCCTTTTGTATAAAATGTTGCAACTCTTTCATCTACATTGATCAATGCTTGTAATTGTCCATGATAAACTGCTCTAAGAACCTCCAAAATGCATGAAATTGAACAACAAACTTTCTGGTTACCTATTTACTTCTATTTTCTTTACATTTTTCATCATGCCCCTTTTTTCAAAGTGAAAAAACAAGAATTAAAATGAACAAGACACAAGAATAATTGATCTCATTTTTCAAAAAATGAAGACCTAGTTAACCCTATATTACAAGATTCACTCACTTCATTCTCCTGATTTTTTTTTATAACACTCACTTATTGAAATTAAGGGTACGTTACTAATTTCAAATTTGAATACAATATTCTATATTAATATTATTTTTTGGAAAGAATATAAAATAAACTGATTTCGATTTATATTTGTTTAAATGATTATCTATAAAAGAATATTTCCTCCTTGAAGTTGGAAGGATTGTAGTGTTAGTTTAGCATTTTTTTAGTAAAATAGGTACAATTTTAGGTTAATTACTGTGGGTAAAATTTTAAAAAATTATTGAAATAGATAAGTCGTGTGATGACTAAGTATGAAGAAATCATGTGACATGATATAATTTTATTATAATCAGATTTTGAAGTCATTTTTGTATAATTTATTTATTTTAAAATTTTTAAAATTTTACCAATGGTAATTAGCGGATGAATTGTACTCATTCATAAAAGAAAATCAGTTTAACATATAGTGAAATTGTACCTCATTCATAAAAAATTCCTAGTTTAACATATAGAAATTGATTTCCAGTAATCAGTGTTGATATGAGATTATTGAACCTAACGGTGGTTTGAGTCAAAGATGAGTGGCTGATAGAGATTAAATGTGGTACGGAATTTGTGGTGTAGAATGTGATGATTCTTTGACGGTACGTGTGTTTAAGAATGTGAAGGGTACGTGTGTACTATTGATGTAAGAATTTAAATGTGAGAAAGCGGTAGTTATAAAATAAATAATATTTTAATGTTATCTTTTACTATTTTTTTGTGTACAAGACAAGGATTGATCTTGTGATTTTGACTTCACCAGGATCACCCTTCTGGTAATCCAAATGGGAAACGGAGAATCATTTTGCTTTAAACACTACAAGGCAATAACATTATCATTATTATTATTATTATTGGAAACTCGTTAGTTAAGGAACGGTTCACTCTTTTCTTATAATAATAAGAAATTAACTATTATAATAATTATTAAAGAAAACTATATATCACTAAACTTTTTGTTGAAATTATAAAAAATTACAGAAATAAATCAATTTTACTAGCTTTTATAATTTTATTCTGTGTAATTTTGTTTTACATAATTAATAGTGGTTTATATAAAAAAAAGCAGATACAGACTCTTACTATACCAAGAAAATCATAGTATAGTTTCAGAGAATCTTATAAATTCAATTTTGATTTATTTTATGTAAATCTATCACTTTTTTTTCGTCTAGAATCCCAACGAGAAAAGCTTTAATTATAATAACATTGTTTTAAAAGATAGTTTAGTACATGAGGATTTTATTTTTCCTTCAGAAATCTAAAGTTGAAAATTTCTTTTTATCAATTTTTGGTTTATTTTTTAAATAACATTTTCAGAAAATAATACTTTTTAAGAAGAAATATTTGCATTTCTTAAAAAATTGTTTCAATGGAGAGTGGTGAGGGGTATAATATTATGTTTTGGACTTTTAAATATAAGAATTTTTTTTGCTATCAAATGTTTGGTAAAACCAACTTGTTTTAGATAATACGAAGAAAACCTCTATTTAAACTTATCATTATGTCAAAATTTGATTTAATGAACTCACCAAACACCCAATGAAGTCTTGGCACATGGATAAAGGAGTTCTTTGTATTTAATCTATCTTTGCCATGTGGTTAAATGAATTTGAGAATAACTAGACCAATAATAATTATTATGCTTCAAAATTTATTTATAAATTGATTTTGGGGAAACATCAAAATTGAAGGATTTGAAGTAATAATATAACAAATAGGTGAAGCCACTGTGAATGAAAGTTGAAATAGAATGAATAAGAAATTGAAGGGGGAGACAAGAAAGAAAAGAAAGGGCACTAAGAAATGAGAATATCCAGAATGCATGGACCCATGTAACTTATAAGACCGTATATCATGTGTCTTCTCCCCCATGATAAAGAACACTCATTCAATGTGTTGCCCTGGATAAATAAGATGATTCAGATTATGCACATATATTTTTATTTATTTTATTTCTTTCTTTAAGGTGAATAAATAAAAAAAATTGGATGACCCAAACAAAAATTTGGCTAAGTCACTTTATTTCTAACATTATCTGTCTTTTGATAGTGTATATATTCTTCTTAGAAAATGCTTAATTATCCATTTTTAGCATATAATAGTATTTTGAAAAAAAATATTTTATTAGAAAAGTTAGAATGTAGGTATAAATTCACTTAAGATCTTACTAAATAAGCACATATTTACCATAAAAACATACAAATACTACTAAAGGTGATATTTTCTTAGAATCTAGAATTGTGCATTGATGTTATGATAAAAAAGGAGAGAAGTATCTGCGAGCAAAACTCTTTCTTCTATTGTACTATCTTCTACTATACGCATAATTGTGATTGCTTCTTATTTGATGTTGATCAAGCCCAAGAGGACATGGAGGCCAATCAACAAGATCAAGAGGAAGTGGAGGCACAAATAGAAGACGCCCATGGAGGTCAAAGTCCACCTCAAAGGATTACAAGAAGCATGTTCAAAGCTTT